>Ga0315286_10000919_pt1 | contig 25878 bp, 39 predicted proteins | sample YL17G10_0_MG_FD_205038 | JGI IMG/M metagenome (GOLD analysis project Ga0315286, IMG submission 205038) | Sediment microbial communities from Yellowstone Lake, YNP, Wyoming, USA - YL17G10_0 | ecosystem: Environmental > Aquatic > Freshwater > Lake > Sediment | place: USA: Wyoming | collected...
AAGACGAACTTTCCCTCCTCGAGGTCGTAGATCATCTCCTCCGCCCCGTCCATCCTCTCGGGCGTGAGCGTCTCCGCCGGCATGGGCCTGAAGAACTGGCCCGTGCCTCCCCGGGCTGCGGCGTGCCGGTCTGGCGTGTCCGCGGTGGTGGCCTGGAGCACGCACTTCTCGTAGCGGCCGTCGGGCAGCTTGTCGTAGAACGTGTCCCCGGGGCTGACGCTCGGCATCCTCCATCCTACAGGCGGCGAGCCCGCGCGGCGCTGTACCGTCGTGCATGGCCCTCGCGACCGAGTACCTTAACGTCAGGGGGACGCCCCCGCGCGTCTGCCGCCGCTGGTGGGCCCACCCTTCGGTCCTCGTCGGCGGGAACGTCCTCTCGGCCGAGGACTGGGCCTCGCTGAGGGACGGGCTCGGGGTCCGGTCCGTGCTCAACGTCGACCATCTGTCCTCCGAGGGCCTCGGGATAGAGCGGCTCTGCCAGGCTCCCGTCCCCGACGACGGGACTCCTCTGCCGGCCGGGCTCGTCCGCCACGCGGTCTCCTTCGCGCGCCTCTGGATCGGACTGGGGCCCGTCTACGTCCACTGTCATCTGGGCGTCTCCAGGTCCCCCGCGTTCGCCTACGCCGTCATGCGCTGGGCTCTGGACATGGGCCCGGACGCGGCGCTCGAGGCCGTCCGGTCCGGCGGCGGCGAGCTCGGGCGCTCCTACGGCGAGCACCCTAGGCAGCGGGCCTACCTGGACTCGGTCGAGGCCGCGCTGCGGGGCTGAGCTGCCGGACGAGCGCGACCCGGGGGTCCCTGCGGCCCTCGAGGTCCTCGAGGATACCCTTGAGCTGCTCCACGGCCTTGGCCGATGGCTTCATGTAGACAGGCGTGTTCCCGTCCCTCGTTTGGTGCGCTATGACGATGCGCTCGTCCCTGAGGGGCTTCACGGTCCCACGGACCAGCCCGACCGACTCCCCCGTCAGGTACGCGATGTTCAGGGTCGTCCAGTCCCTCCCCATCCCGATGATGGCGCGTATGACCCTGATGCGCGCCGCGGCGCTCGCCGACTTCACCGCGCACCGCCGATCTCGGCGGCGACCCTGCCGAGGATCGCGCGGGCCTGGCCCTCGAGGGCCTTGTCCCCGGAGGACTGCGCTTCGCCGAGCCTTCTCTCCCACGTTCTCGCGTGCTCGAGGAGGTCCCCGAGCCCGAGCCCGGCGGCCGCCCGCTTCTCTGCGGGCCTTGCGGCGCCGCTCTGATGGGCCCCGCTCTGGGCGCCGCTCTGGGCGCCGCTCTGGGCGCCGCTCTGGGCGCCGCTCTGGGCCCCGCTCTGGCGGGCCCCCTTCAGAGCATACCGGAGGGGGTTCTTGTCCCCGAACCTCTCGAGGAAGTCCTGCTCCATGAGCCTGCGGAACTTGGTGTATGTCGTCTGCCTGACTCGCTTGAGCTCCTCCGTCTTCGGCCCGACGATAGCGTCGAGGCAGGCCATTGCCGTCTCCCCCGGATTGTTTTTCCAGTAGTCGATTATGACGTTGTCCTCCGGTGATTTTTGCTTCGTTTTCCGGTCCGGGTTTTCGTCCGGAGCCGGTGCTGGCGTCGGGTCTTGCTTGAAGAGCTCGCCGGCGAGCATGAGCGCCCTGTCCTCCTCCATACCGTCGTTCTTCTTGACCAGAATCCCCTCGCTGGCGAGGACGTAGGCCCCCGTTAGCCTGGCAAGGTCCCTCCTGACCGTGTCCTTCGAGACGTCGAACTCGGCCTTCAGCATCATGACGTAGAACGTCTTGACGTCCCTCGGGGCCCCGAGCGAGTATGCGATCTTCACGAGGGCCTCCGCCTGGCGGGCCTTTTCTTCGTTCGTCCTCATCTTGATCGTTGTTCCCATCGCCATTCTCCGTTCGTTGGTAGCACGCAACCATACCGTACAACGAAAAACGCGATTTTGATCGTTGCAAACTGAGTTTGCTTAGAAAACGGTCGTAAACGGTTACCAAACGCAGTGCGTAAGTCCCGCGTGTGCGCCCGTAGCACGGCGCATGGCGGCCAGGAGGGAGACGTTCGTCATAGGCATGTCCTCGGTCTCCCACTGGATAGTGGTGGACCGCGGGCCCGGATCCGGGCGCCGGCGCTTCGGCGTCGAGAGCGTCGCGGACTCCGAGGAGGAGGACCGCGTGGCCCTGGAGAAGGGCGGGATCGTCGCCGACCGCGCCCCCACCATGTCCGAGGCCGCGGAGCTCGCCGAGGAGCTGCGCGCCTGCGCGGACGTCATGGAGTCGTGAAGCGGCCCGCCCCGTCGGCCTCCGGCCCGGGGTGGCCCAGCGCCATGGCCATGACCTTCCCGGCCGGGAACCTGAGCCCGTAGAGACGCCCGTACTTGGCCACCCGGCCGAGCGTCGCCCTCGGGTGCACGACGGCCCTCAGCTCCACGTCCGAGACGCCCGTCCTCAGCGCCTCCTCGTGGCGCGGGTCGCAGGAGAACCCCGATCTCGACCAGGCGCACATGCCCGCCGCGATGTCGAACAGCTCCCAGGGCTTCTCCCTGTAGAGGCAGACGTCGACCGCGGGATCGCGCCATGCGTCCAGGAGCGCGGAGGCGAACGGGGCTAGGCCGCGCACGAACACGTCCACGTCCCTCGATCCCTCCATGCCGAGCCGAGCCCTGAGCGCCGCGCCCCCGGAGACCGAGGCCCCGCCGTCCACGAGCCTCTGCGCGAGCGCCTCGGACTCGGCCGCGGGGCTGGACCCACAGCCCGACGCCTTCCTCGTCCTGCCGGACAGGACCCACTCCTCGAGCGCGTCCGCCCCGACCCCGCCCGCCAGGAGCGACCGGTGCAGGGCGGAGCCGAGCTCGAGCGTCTGCAGCCCGTGCAGCTCGGCCCTCAGGTCCGCCCACAGGCGCCGGAGGCTCACCCCGCCGCCGGGCCGAGGCCCTTCTCGCCGAGGATCCGGACGTGCTCGGGCATGTACTCGCTCCGGTACGCCTCCCAGTTCCCCTTCAGCGAGGCCAGCAGCCTGGCGGACGTCTTCGCCTTGCCCTCGGGGGAGTCGTTCCACCCCTTGCTCCACTCGGCGATAAGCCTGACGGCCTCGGCCTCGACGGCCGGGAAGTCGGTGAGCGGCGTCCAGTCCTCCATGCCGATCTCGTCGAAGACCAGCCACCAGATGGACGAGCCCTGCTCCGCGGGGTTCCCTCCGGAGTGGCCGTAGAGCGCCTCCTCCACGGCCTTCTGGTCAGGCGACGCGATCCCGGCGAGGACCCGCCTGAGCTCCCCGGCGATCACGGCCTTGCTCGGGCGCTCGGCCCCGTCGATTCCGTCGGCGATCTGGCGCAGAAGGGCGGAGGCGTGGCGTGGCTTCATGCTCAGGGCCCCCGATGAAAGGCGTACCGTGCCGCTGGACCTCTGATTGCGCCGGGAGACGGAATGCCCTCGTTCAGGATATCGATGACCGCGTCCGTCCAGGTGTCGGCGGCCGCTACCGTGGAGGCCCCCGACCAGGCCTCAGCGGTAAGGATCGCCCAGGAACTCCAGGCCCAGGGCAGGCTGCGCTGGAGCTACCGCGGTGCGCCCATCGGCGCCTACAGCGAGCCCGTGCTTTCCGCGTCCGACGCCTGGGCCGTCCCGCTCCCCGATCCTTCGACCGTCATGGCGCTCGTCCCGTCCGTCAACGTCGCCGCGGCCGGGGCCCCGGTCACCGTCACGGCGTCCCTCACCAGCGCGGCGGGAATCCCCGAGGGCGGGACGGTCCAGTTCTTCGTCGACGAGGTCCCCCTCGTCTCCATACCCGTGACCGCCGGATCCGCCGCCGCGGCCGGCGTCATCCTCCTCCCCGGGGCCCACTCGCTGACAGCGCACTACTCCGGATACCTCGAGGAGTTCCTGGCGTGCGACGGCGGGCCGTCCGGCCTCACCGTGCTCCACGCGGTCACGACCGTGTCCGTGCCCGTGGCCGGATGGACCTTCGGCGACGCGGGCCCGCACGTCGCCACGGCCGTCGTCGGCACGCCCGCCCCTCCCGGAGGGGCGCCCGCCCTCTCGGGGACCATGTCGTTCACGCTGGACGGTGGCTTCCCGGTGTCCGTGCCCCTCGTGGCCGGGCAGGCCCAGTTCGATCTCGACGGGACCGGAGCCGGAGCCCATACGCTCTCCGCCCACTACTCCGGCGACTCTTTCTGGGCCCCCTCCACGTCCCCCGTCACGCACTTCTCGGTCGCCCCGGCGTTCTCGTCGACGACGGTCCAGTCGTACGGCGCCGGGGAGTTCCCATTCCCCGTGACGAACATCCAGTTCGGCGCGCAGTGGAGCGTCCGCGGGACCGTGACGGCCCCGGCCGGGACCATCCCGCCGTTGACTTTCGTGGACGTCGTCGCCACGCCCACGGCAGGCGGCGCTCCGTTCTTCCTCGGGACCGCCGAGGTCGACTTTGCGACCGGGAACTGGGTCATGTACGCGAGCTCCGGGGTCCCGCTTATGAACCTTCCGGTCGCCGTCGATCCCCCCGGCACCTGGGTGCTGAGGGCCGACTGGCCGGGGACGGCGGACGTGCTCCCGTGCTTCGCCGAGCAGGCGGACTTCAACGTCGATCCGGACCTGGCCTCCATAGACATCGCCCCGCTGACCGGCGCCCTCGTCGGGGACACGGTCCCGCTCTCGGCGCACGTCTTCCCGTCGAACCCGGTCGTCCCGCTCTCGGGGACCGTCGACTTCATCGAGGCGTCCCGGGGCATCCTGGCCGCCAACGTCCCGCTGGTGGCCGGAGTCGCAACCTCGTCCTTCGTGTCCCAGTTCGGTAACTACAGCGTCCACGCCTCGTACCACGGCGATCCGAACTTCGCGGTCCCCGACAACTCCGGGATCGTCACCAGGGTCTACATCTGACCGCGGATCACGACTCCATGACCGCGGACACCTGCTTGGCGTAGGAGTCGGCCGTCACGGGCGTCGTGCTGGCGCGCCGCAGGAGCTGGCGCACGCGGTTCAGGACCTTGAACACCCACTCGGTCCCGGGCTCCTGCCTGACGGCGTAGAGTACGTCGCAGTCCCGGCCGTCCAGCGAGGAGATCGAGCCCGTCTCGAGCGCCTCCCAGCAGATCCTCGAGGCGCGGTTCACCGAGTCGAACTGGGACGGCGTCGGAATCTCGCTGGACGTCATCACGCGGATGTGGCGCCGGAGCTCCTCGACCAGGGGTCCGACGTCCTCGGGACGGAGCTTCACCGAGATCATTCCGTCCTCGATCTCCCAGGACACGCCCGACCAAGAACCGCGCAGCTCTACCATGCGCTACCCTACACGGCCGTCCCCGGGACTTACGGGTCACTCCTCCGGAGCGGGGGACTTTCTCTTCGGGGGAGGGGCCGTCGCCTTGTCCTGATCCTCCACGGACTTTTCCTCTCGCCTCTCGGAGACCTCCTTTCGGGCCTCCCTGATCTCGGGGTTCTTGTAGAAGCTCTCGAACTCCTCGATCGGATCGTCCGTGACTCCCTCGCTCACGGTCTCGGGATTCCCGACGAGCTGAAACTTGAACTGCCAAGTGGCGTGGTCCACCGTGATCGACGCCTCGTACACGCCGGCTACGTCCACCGTGATCCGCGGCATGCCGCGGTTGTCCTCGCCGACCTTCGTCTTCCAGCCCTTCTTCTCGAGCGTGTCGCGCAGCTTGCCGACCGCCGAGGACTCGGCCTCCGCACGGACCGCCCCCAGGTCCGCCGCCAGCCTGGCAGCCGCCCGGACGGCCTCCGTGAGGCCGCCGACGTCCAGCAGGACGCAGGATCGCCTCACCGCGGCCGCGGCCCTGCGCTTGGTCATCCTTCCGGACTCCGCCTCGGCGGCCACGAACCTGAGCAGGCCCGACAGGTCCTGCGGCGACATCGCGTCTGTCCGGCGTACGAGCCCGGCCATCTTGCCGAACACCTCGTCGCCGGCGGTGCCGGTCTTCATGAAGTCCACGATGAACCCCGACGGGTCGTCCGTGACCGCCTCGTCCGAGTCCGACGGGTCGTCGACCGCCTCGATCTTGACGTGGAACACCATGCCCTTCGGCTTGAGGTCGACCTCGTACGTCGGGGACTGCGCCGTGAACGCTCCGCTCTCGTCCTCGCCGTCGAACGCCTTCGAACGCCAGCGCTCCTTCTTCAGGGGCGTCTCTCCGCCGTGCTTGAAGTACGTCTTCAGGTCCTCGAGCGTGACCGTGGCGGAGACAAAGGTCCTCATTGCACGTGAAGGCAGGATAGGAGGCCTAGCCCGTTCACATGCGAAAGAGCTTCTCGCCGCCGGGCCCCAGGACGTAAGCGTCCGGCTCGTAGAAGAACGGCAGCCCTCCCCCGTCGATGAGCCCGAACTCCCCGTGGTGCCGGCAGATGAAGATCTCACGACAGTCCTTCCACGCCGTGTGGTTGAAATCGCTGTCGTCGATGGTTTTCGGCGTGTGGTTCTGACGAGCGAGCCAACCTCCGGCGATGGGGCCGACACCCTTGTCCCAGCAGTGGAGGCCGGGCTCGCTCGTCCACCAAAGGCAGGGGGACGGCCTCGCACACTTGGGGCACGGCTTGCTGAGCCAGCGCCGCAGTCCGCGGAGACCTTTTTCTGTCAGCCTGACTGAAGGGTCCCCCTCGTACTCATACCCGGCGCGGCGGGCCTCGAACTCGGCGAATCCGCTGTTCACCAGGTCTCTGAAGTCCGGAAACGGGACGAACGGGTTACGGCTAAGCCTTTCCAACGGCTGATTCCCTGCCTTGAGGTCGGCGTTCATGACCTCCCCGATTGTCCTCGGGGACACGAACTGCCACTGATCACCCTTCGCTTGCGACACGCGCACGAGAAGAGTTGCCGCGAACTCCCTCTCGGCGCGCCCTAGCGTACCGACCAGCGGGAGCAAGCCGTCGAGGGAGATCTGGGACGGCAAGAATGTTGGGTCCACGCGGTCACGCGCTCCGGCCTGCCGCCGCGAGCGCGGCCCTCACGATCTCTGCCACGACGGACGGGGACACACGGTCTGCCGGCTCGATCTTGAACCCGGCCGCCCGGTCATGGCCTCCCCCTCCCTGCGACTCCGCCATCGCACGGGCCGACACTCGGCCCTTGGTGCGCAGGGACACGACCGCCCTCTGGACCCCGTCCTCGAACAGGAAGAAGTATCCGGCCGCCACGTCCGCCCCCTCTTCGAGAAGGAGGTTCGCCGCGTCCGAGATGATCTTCTCGGTGCAGTTGAACGTTGCCACCGAGTAGTCCTGGCCTCCGACCGACACGGTCTGCCGGACCGACCCTCCTGCTGCCTTCTTCGAGCTCCTGTCCGAGGAGTCTAGCAGGAGGCGTCCGACCTCCTCGAGCTGCCTATGCTGGAAGGAGCCCTCCTGCACTTGCTCGATCAGCCTCCTGGATCCGAAGAGCTGAAGAGCGTAGGCCTGCGCGCAGGCCTCCTTCCAGAGAGCGTGATCCTTCTTCCACGTGTCGCGGATCATCGCGGTCTCGGCGAACTTCCTCCACTCGTCGTTCCCTCCGAACAGGGGCACGGCAACCTGCTCGTACGCCAGGACTGCCCCGGAGCTCCGCTCGTTCGTCGCATAGACCCCGCCGAGGCCCTCGGTCACCTCCCTCGCGGTCTCGTGGTGGTCGAGGACGATGGGGGTATGCTCGAGCCACTCCCTCCAGCGGCCGATCGGGGGCGTGATGTCCACGAACAGCTGCCCGGGCTCCGCCCTCAGGTTCGCGTGGAAGTCGGTCCCGTACTGGACCGAGTGGAGCTTCACCTCCCACTCCATGGCGGCGTACGTGTCCGCCACTATCATCGCTGCGGCCGTCCCGTCGGGGCACGAGGCGTGGAAGAAGACGTCCGTCACCTTGGCGAGTCTGTCCTTGTCGATCATGGCGCGTAACCCTCCTCAGGCCGGCGGTCCGCCAGCACATAATCGTTGCTCCACGCCTTCGGCGCCCAGGACGGGCTTGAGGCGGCCTCCACGATCTCGTCGGCCCTCAAGTGGAGGGCCTCCACGGTCGCGTCGTTGTCTACGACGAAGTCGAACGCGGCGTCCCTGACCCTTACCTGCTCGGTCTCCGACCGGTGCGCGTACGGCGGCGTTGGTACGCTCGGCCTCTTCACGCGGACCGTCACGGGCACGAACGGGACCAGGCTCCTGAACTGCTTCACATACCTGACCTCGTGGATGTGGCGGAAGTCCGCGAAGCACGTGACGACGCGGTCCATGCCCTCGGTCCAGTCCTGCTCCGACCTTAGCACTCCGCCCATGCGGCTGTACCCGTACTTGCCCGACGCGATGAAGACCTGATCCTCGACGCCCTTCCTGATCCACGTGTTGATGTCGAGGTTGTTCATCAGCTCGCAGTAGAGCTGCAGCGACTCCCTGGGGGAGAGCCAGAACTTCGGGTCCTCCTCCTTTACGAAGATGGCGGACTTCCCGAGCCTCGTCGGGACGTACGGGTGGTCGTCAGAGCCCCTCCCCTCGTACCACCACCAGCGCTTTTCCCCGTCGAGCTTCCCGACGAGCCCCGTCTCGGCCGTCGGAAGAGGACCTTCCCACCTCGACAGGGCCGCCTCGCGGAACGTGTTCTTCGGGAAGCGGACGTCGCCGGCGTTCCTGAACTTGCTGGGGCCGAAGAGCTGCTGCTCCGTGAAGCCGTAAGCGTCGGCCATATGACGCTTGGCCGGATCTGCGAGCCCGGTCTGAACCGCGCCGAACCCCTTCACGAGCCGGGCGGCAAACTCGTCCTTCCCGGCACCGGAGAAGCCGCTGACGCATACCATGATGTGCTTAGGCATGAGCCGACCGTACATCCCGGACAGTCGTACGGGCCTCGTTCGCGGACTTACGGGGATAGCTCCCTCATGCGGGATATCACCCTGTCCGAGAAACCCCATGGGAGACCATCATGTACGTCCTGGAAGTGGTCAACCGCGAAGAGTCTGAAGTCGAACGGGAGATAGTTGTAGCACATCCCCCTCAGGACCTCGAGGGCGGCCCTCCTCTCCGAGTACGGCTCGCCGTCCACCACCGCCGGCAGGACGAACCTCTCGCAGGCCAGCACCATGCACTCTTCCTGCATGTTCCAGATCTTCTCCTGGAATGATAGCGCCTCGAACATCGGTAGGGAGATCGCCGCCACCCCCTGGTCCTCCTTGATGAGCTTGAACATCGGGATCGGGCCGAACTTCAGAGCCTCGTGGATCTCGTCGTGCGGCATGAACCTGCGGACCGCGTGAGCGCTCTTTCCGAAGAAGTCCTCGTTCGTGACGTCGAAGTCCCTGTCCTTGAACTTGAGCCTTTCCTTCGTCTCGGCTATCCTGAGCTCAAGGACTTCCGCCAGGTATCCGGGCACATAGCACCCTTTCCCCTGCAGGATCTTGTAGTCCTTGAACGTCTTGGGCCAGTTCGTCTTGAACGCGACGTGGGACCTCTTCAGGAGGAACAGGACCCCAGGGTCGGCCACCTCGACCTCCCCGATTCCGGGGACTGACGTCGTCCCCGAAGAGTGAGGCAGGAGCTCCATCGCCGACGTCCCTGGGAGGGCCAGCTCTGCCTCCACGTGCCTCCCCGAGATCACGAAGGACCTCTTCCCGCGCACGGGCTCCTCCTCCGCCGATCCGGGCGCGGCCGCGAGCTCGTCCGCCTCCTCGGGCGTCGCTATGAGGTCGACGTCCCCGCGGGGCTCGCGGAAGTCCGGGAAGTGGTGCCTGGCGGCGAGGCTGCCTACGAGAAGCATCGCACGACTCTACTCAGGTGTTCTCGACCCTGTGCTCCTCGGCCTCTTCGCCGCGGTACGCCTTCAGGTGCTTGCAGGTACGCTGCTCCGGACGCAACTTTTGGATCTTCCAGGCCGGGCAGCTGCAAGAGTAGACCTCCACGCCCGGGACCGTTCCCTCGATGCGCTGAAGTTTGTAGGTCAGGCCCGGCTTGGAGGCCGGGACCTCGACGACCTCTCCGAACTCGATCTCGTTGATCGGCTCCGGGGCGTCGTCGTCGTCGCCCCAAGAGCTGTACCCGCAGAGGGGGCATTTGTCGGCGGTGTTCTTGTTCATGTCGTACCAGCCGTCGCAGCCGGGGCACTGGGTGTGCTCCGTCCCGCAGCTGGGGCACGGTTCGAACGCCTTGTCGACCTCCACGTCCTTCCCGCAGTTGTCGCAGTGGAACGTGGTCATGTCGCCGTCGTCGTCCGGGGGAGGGGCCCCCGGAGGGAGGTCCCCGGACGCCCGGCGGGCCTTGAGGAACCTGAAGATGTCGGCGGCCTCGTGCAGGTCCTTCGCCTGCCTGCCCGCGACGGACACCGCCCCAATCTCGCCGCCGTCGACCCGGATCTCGAGCTCGATACCGGATCCGACGTCCCCGCGGTACACCCCCTCGGAGGCCTTCCTCATGTGGGGCGGGTAGACGCCCTTGGCCGAGAAGGCCACGTCGACCCGCTTCAGGAGGTCGTGGTCCTGCGGAGCCCTCAGGAACCTGGCGATCAGATACCTGTACGAGGATCGGTTCCCGGCGAGCGCGTGCCTGAGGTGGGCCACATCCCGCCTCACGGCGTCCTTCGGGGCGTAGTCGGAGCTCTCGATGATCGACGCGACTCGCTTCAGGGCTTCGGACATGCGCTCGGTGTTCATGCTTTTCTCCGCAGGGTTGGGATCATCCCGTATAGGAGGGCTACCCGCGCCACGGCCGTGAGAAGAACGCGTCGCCTGTCCCCGTTAGGAGGGAGTCGTACCTCACTCCCTCCGCGGACAGCATCGCCTTGACGGACGGCCTCATGTCATCCGGGAGCTCCGTATGCACTATAAGGAACCCGGAGTCCGGGACCCGGACCTTCTTCAGGTCCGCGACGTTCGGATAGTCCCTCAGGTTCGCCCTCACGACGGGCGTCTCTTCCGAGTGCACCGCCGCCAGCGTCGTCAGCGTCCTCTTCTTCGCGAACGAGTGGAGGAGCTTCATCCCGTACGACCTGATGATCGAGTCGGACGGCCTCGGGACGTCCACGCCGTTCGCCCTCAGGCAGACGAACCTCCGGAAGCACGCCTCGCACGAACCGCACGGACCGTCCGTCCCCTCGTAGCACGAGACCGTTCGCGCGAGCTTGTTCTGGTCCCCTCCGGACGAAAGGTATTCATGCACGGCTTCGGCCTTCGTCAGCTTCCAGAACGGGCTGAACACCCTGATTTTCTTCTTGCTGTGGAGGCTCAGGATCCTAGACATATCCTCGAACGCGTCCGGGCTCTTGTCAGGGCACTGCTCGTCCCTCATTCCGGCAAAGCACACCTCGTCCGCGAACCTCAGCCCAACGGTCGCGAGCATGAGGTTCCTGGCCGGAATATGATAGTCGTCCCCGAGCGGCGGCATGCCCGAAATCGACACCTCAGCTGCCCCCGGGTAGAAGTCCCTCACCGCTCTCCTTTCGAGAGGGTCATATCTCTGCCCATAGTCCACATACGCCCTCGGTGAGTCCGGGAACAGGGCTGCCGCGAGGAAGGAGTCCACGCCCCCCGACACCATGACGACGACGCTCATGGCGGACGTTACCCTTACGAGTCCATCACGGCCTTCACGATCAGAGTCGCGATCTCCGGAGGCTCGAACTTGTACCTCAGTCCGCATCCCGTGCAGACGAACCCGACCAGGTATATCCCCGCGGCGCTCGATATGGAGCCACCGGGGCCTGCTGCCTTCGAGCTGGGGGTATGAAGGCGTTAACCCTTTCCTCGTTCACCACCTCGCAGGTGCACACCGGGCACCTGGCCATCAGCGCTGTCCGTCCTTGCGTATGTCGAGCGTGCCGAACGTCGACGCGGCGTACCAGAGCGCGAGGTCGACGATCCCGAGCGGGACGTCCTCGTGCCCGCCCTTCCGCATGTCCCTGCACATCTCCTCGCAGCTAGCGTACTTCCAGTGCTCGGCCATCCGGACGAGGTGGAGGTCCGGCTTCACGCACTCGAGGAGCCCGATGTTCCTCCCGAGATGGAAGCATGTGATCTTCCCGACGTACGGGAGTTCGGCCAGGAGGTCGGTCCCGCTGAGGCTCGAGTCCCTGAACTCCTCCCAGGACGACTCTCCGACGGCCTTCAGCATCGCACCGGCCGTTTTGTGGATCGCCTTCGCCTTCTGCGGGTTGTTGCATACGTCCTTCACGCGGACCATTGCGGAGTCGAAATCCTCGCCGGCGAGCTTCGCCCACGGGCCGTAGGCCTCCATCAGCCTCGGCATGAAGTTTCCGACCGCCTTCGCGGAGAACCCGGTCGCGTGGACGACCCAGACGTACTCCCTGAAGAAGAAGTCGGCGTCCACGTCCTTCAGCCTGACGGACGATATCCTCCGGACCTCGTCGCCGTAGAAGCGGAGGGCGAACTTCAGAGATTGTTCGAAGTATGCCTTTGGACCGTCCTCCACCCGAGGACGGAACTCTTCAGTTCCAGATCCCAACTCCTTGTGAGGCTCCATCTCCGTCGAACTCCAGGCTGAGGTCGACGTTCGTGTGCCAGCTCTCGGCAACGTCCGCCTTCCAGGTTCCGGACGAGACATTACACTCCTCGTCCACGAAGCCGTCCCAGCAGCCCTGGCAGAACATGGTCTGAGAGCCCTCTGAAGTGAACCGTCTGACGTGCGTGTGCTTCATCCCGCACTGGCTGCATGTGCCCGTCTCCGGGCTCCAAAGCACGTGGGTTTTTCCCATTATGTTCCGGCGTTCGAAAAGAGCGCGACCGAGCTTTCCGGTCGGTCTTTGATGACCATGCGGGCCTGTCCCCGGTGTACCTTTTCGGTATGGCCCTGAAGACTTTCGACGTGCCGTGGCTCGAAGGCAGAGTCCGCTCCGTCAACCATGACGGGAGCAAGGCCCGCATTACCGTCGAGTGCTTCCACAGGAAGCTCGCGTTCCTGATCGTCCACGACGGAAATGTTGGCCTGTCGAGCGGCAGATGGGTACGATTCCGCGGGATCGTTCGCACGGATCCGTCCGTCAGGTCCGACGGGTCTCTCGCTGAGAAGAACCTGTCGTACTTGCACGATCCGGCCGACGGAAGCAGGGCGTCCGAGTGGATGTTCTTCGAGCTCCGCAGTCCGGAGTTCAGACTCCTGGGTCCGAAGGAGACCGTCGACTCTCTGAGGGAGGCCATGGTCTTGATGAGGAGGCATGTGGACAGCTGGGTCCACAACTGTCAGCCTGAGGCCATTGATCAGACGATAGAGTCCGTCGAAACGGCGCTCCGCGTCATGCGCGCCATCAGGTCGGACATGTCCTCTGCCGAGAGGGAGCCGGCTATACGGTATCCGGACATCACTGTCTAACCATGGCCTCGAGGATCTTCTTCAGGCTCTCCTGAAGCTCTTTCTGATCCATCGGCGCCACGGCGGGCCCCAGAAGCCCGTTCCTCCTCTTTACCTCGTTCGACACCGTCTCCAGGAGCTCGAACAGATCGTCGTCCGGAAGGTCCTTAAGCTTCTCCCGCATCTCTTGGATCATGTCGAACCTTACGCTCGTAGATGGCGCGGAAGACGGGGTATCGTGTCTCATGGGAAGGTATCTCACCGTCGACGCGGGAATCGAAGAGTCCAGGACCAGCAACGGATCCTGGTCCGCCTGGATAACTGTCCGGGACCTCGACCGGGGAAACATGCCCCCTGCCACGTACCGAGCTGCACTGTGGGGCAACGAGGACGAGGACGTCATGATCGGCCTCATGATGCCGTCCAAGTCGAGAGGTCCTGCGGAGAAAGACGTCGAGCCGGTGATTCGCGGCTTCATTCAAGATCTTCTTTCCGCCTTCGGCGAGGACGGCGGCGAAGGTCGAAGTTTCGCCCCCGCCGGAGACGACTGGAAGTCGCGGACGGACGGCTTCATGAAGCGGATGTCCGAAAGGGTGTTCAGGGACTGTCTGGCGGACCATAAGGTGGCCGACCGTCTGTCTTACGAACAGGCCCTGCTCGTCCTCCAAGAGTTTTACGTCGTCGACCCGATCATGACGTCCTAGAAGGTTCGAATGACAGTCCAGACAGCCAGGCAAATCGTTCAGTCCGTCTTCGAGCTCCACGATGAGAAGCTCGGGGTCAAATACGTCAAGCTCGTGCAGAGCCCGAACGGTCCGTACCACATCCTCGACGTGATGTTCTACACCGGGCTGAGGGTGACCGTCGACCTGTACTCAGGAGACCCTGTCGACAAGATAGGGAAGGAGCTCCGGGACAAGGTGGCTATGTACAGGCCGTCCTCCGTGGAGCCCCTGTCCGAGACGATCAGCCTCATAGCCGAGTGCGGCCATAGGGCGATGTCGGACCACCTTGGCCAGCTGAAGCTTTCTCAGATGAACGCCAAGCTCATGCAGGAGCTCTGGGAGGAGACGTCTTTCTCCCGACTCCTGAGATCCGCGCCCGCCCTTCGCCGGCTAGAGTATGAGGAGGCGGTCGAGCTCCTCAGGGCGTTCTATCCGGGGACGCCAGCATTGCCGCCTTCGTCGTCTGATCCGCCAGACCTGTGACCGGGATACCGGACGACTTCTGGAAGTCCGAGATCGCCGCCTTGGTCTTACTGCCGAATATTCCGTCGTCCTTCGCCGGTCCGAGGTCGTACCCCCTGGAGATCAGGAACCTCTGGATCGCGGCCGTGTTGCCGAGCGCGCCGTCCGACGTGTCCGGTCCAGCCCCGTTCGGGTGGAGTTCGGACAGCTTTGGTATGTTGACCCCGAACAAGGCTGTCAGTGACTGGCTTACGGCCTCGTACCTGTGGGGCCATATTCCTATCCCGGACTCGAGCGCCATGACGGCCGCGGCGATCCGGAATCTTCTCTCCGGGTCCGCGGCGGCCCATTCCGGGTCCGCGGCGGCCTTCAGGAAGAGCTTGTCAGCGTTGGCCGGGATGTTCGCCGAGTACGAGATGACCAGGGCCTTCAGCGCGCCGGTCCATCCGCCCTCCTCCGGGTCCGAGAAGAGGATGGTCTTGGTCTGCGGACGGACGTACGCCATCAGGCGCAGCTTCACGTACTCCCTCTGGCCGTCCCTCATCACAGGATCCTCCCAGAGCGACGTCATCGCGGCCGCGACTTCCCGGGCGTGCTGCTTCTGATCGTCGGACCAGTACGGCTTTCCAGTTCCCGGATCGTCCCCCTTCAGGCCCGCCGAACCTCCCAGGAACATGATCCTCATTTTATCCTCGGAGTCTACCTCCCCCCGTCCGTCCAGGAAGAAGAACCTCCACTTTCCTTGCGGGTTTTGCCTGAAGTCCGCGGGGGCCGGCATCTGGGAGAAGACCTTCCTCATCGTCCCTAGCCCGGACGTACAGGCTCCGAGCATCCGGGAGAACTCGTACACTCTCTCGCAGACCTGGATGATTCCGACCGTCAGAACGCACGTGTCGTACATGTTGATGGCGTCATACCTTCCGCCCTCCGTCGCGGCGAGCACCTGAAGGCATTTGTCAAGAAAGTCCGGATCCTGCGGCGGTACGTACGGGATCCTGCCTCCGAAGTACGGACCCTCGTGGTTCTGGTAGCTGGCCCACTTGATCTCGGAAGGCTTTATGGGCATGAACAACGTTACCCCGGGTGTATCGTCGTCCATGCGGAGGCGAGTTCTTCTCGACGTGGACGGGGTCCTTGCGGACTTCTCGGCCGGCTCCAGGCCGGAGATAGAGCGAATTCTCGGCCGGAAGGCCGTGGACGAAGACTTTCTGAGGTGGGACGTGACCTGGTGCCTCAAGGACGACCTTCAGAGGGAGGAGTTCGGAAGGGCCGTCGACTCTCCCGGGTTCTGCGCCGGGCTTCCTGTGATCCCCGGATCCCGCGACGGCGTGGACTCCCTCAGGCTCGACGGACACGAGGTCGTGTTCGTGACGTCCCACAGGATGACGTCCAAGACTTGGGTCCATGAGCGCGACCGCTGGCTCATGGAGCACTTTGCGGCCGATCAGCGCGACATCGTCCACTGTCATAGGAAGGAGTTCGTGCGCGGCAACGTTCTCGTGGACGACCGGCCCAAGAACGTCGAGGTATGGGGTCTGCACCATCCCGACGGCGCTGCGATCCTCTGGGATCAGCCCTACAACAGGTATGCTGAGCTGGAGCACCCTGGGATCAGAAGGACCGCGTCGTGGGACGACGTAAGGTCCGCCATGGGGGCGCGATGAGACCCGGAACCCTCAACAAGCTGAAGAAGGTCGAAATGGCTCCCCACACGATAGACGACTCTGTTCGCATAGCCCAGAACGGGGTTACCAACCTGACCCAGATGCAGTCGGCGTTTCCGGACGCGTACCTCGAGGACATTCATGGCGTCGGCCGAGTTTGGGTCGCGGCTGTCGGTCCAGAGCGGCTGTCGGACTTCGAGCTTGCCATCGACCAGTATGGAGCCCAGACTCTTGTCCCGTTCGCCGTCGTGAGCACGATCAGGGTTTACCTTCCGTCCGGGGCCCAGAACGCGCGGATGAAGCTCTCCGAGCTCAAGGCCAGGGGGCCTGAGGCCCACCAGGCCGTCCTTGACCTGATCCGGGCTCGCTAGGTCAAGCGCCGTTCAGGACCATCCACTCGACGATTGTCTTGAAACCGACTGTTTGCCCTGCCGTCCCGGCTACGGTGACCCGGAAGGTCAGTCCGCCCGGAGCGGAGAAAGACGCCGTCCACGTCTGCCCGTTCGTAACCGTTGTGACCGGCGTCGTGTTGTCCACGACCAGCGATCCGCCGGAACCGTGGATCAAGCCGGTGAACGTTCGCACGTTGCACCCTTGCGCGTCCTGCCGGCTCCCCAATACGGTTATGCACAGGGCGTATGTCTTTCCGTTTACGGCGAAGTCGAAGTCCATGTCCCCCGACGCCCCTCCGACGGACTCTCCCGACTGGACAAGCCAGTTACGGGCGTTCGGATCTCCGTATTGGTCTGTCCCGACCCCTATGGCCGTCTGACTTTGGACGGTGGCCTGAGCGTCCCTTCCGATGGCTAGTGAGAAGAGTGCGGATGCGACGGTGCCCCGTCCTATGGCGAGGGCGTCCTGAGCTGTCGCATGCCCTCCGCCGGTGGCGAGCGTGTTTGAGGCTGACGCGAGCGTCCCGGAACCCCCGATGCACACTCCGTCCGTCCCTGACGCCGTGCATGCGTTCCCCCAAGAGTCACGCTCCTCGTCCCGCTGGCCGTCGACCCCTGTGAGCACAGAGTCCCGGAGCTCGACCCACTGGATGTGTTGTTGAAGCCTCCGACGACCACCGAGCTGACGTTTGTGGCGGTGTTTCCACTCTCTCCGCCGACAATGACCGAGTAGTTCTGCGTCCCGCTCTTGACAGGGGCTATTTTCTGCGTCAGGTCCCAGTTCGACACTCCGTCGCTCTGGAACGTGTAGGAGCACAGCTGACTCTGGATACGAATGATAAAGCTCGCCGCTCCCTCGACCGTCCCACCTTGGGCCAGGACTGTCAGGTTCGCACCGCTAGCCACTACCTTGACTACGACCGACGCCCCTGCCACACTGCCGCGTTCGGCAACGTTATGTTGAACGGGGTCCCGGAGGACGCGTCGCACAGGATTGTCTGGTGCGGCTTGGCCGTTACGTCCGACGTGACGAAAGCAGGAGCCGGAACGACTACCGTGATGGACTCGTTCTGCATCGAACGAAAGGCTCAAGGAAAGCCTAACGTTTGCAGCTCAGGTCTACAATCCCCCGCCCGCGGTCCTCTCGTACGCGCGCTGCACCCTGGCCCTGAGCTCATCCCGGTTCGTCCCGTCGTACCTGAGCACGTTCGGGTGCTCCTGCTTCTCGCCCTTCGCATACCCCGCGTTCCACGGGTGGGCAATGCACACCACGAGCCCGCGCGGCCTCACGGTCAGCCACTTCGTGAAGTACGGCGGGAAGTCGTCCACGAGTATACGCCCGTACACCAGGCTCTTGTCGCCGGTGACCGTCACTACGGCGTCCTCGAGATGGCGCTGGCACCATTCGACCTTCTCGCTCCACGCCACGGGCGTGGAGACGGGTCCCTTCGTCAGGACGTGCAGCGAGAATCCGAGAGACCTGAGCTCGTCCACCACCTCGAACCCTGCCGGCAGCGGCTTCAGGTTCCTCCAAAAGCCAGGCTGCCTCTGGATGAGCCTCCTTCGGGCCTCAACGTGAGGTATCTCCTCCCTTGCGCCGCCGTCCTCGTACCGGTTCTTGTACGGGGTTTCGTCCGGCGACTGGATGGCCCTCATGGACTCAATCAGTGCGGAGTCGTAGTCCGCCACGGTCCCGTCCAGGTCGATGAGCGCTATCAGGTCTGTCTGTTCCATCCTCGAGCTTACAGCCCGGCGGAATGGCAATCGCACTCTCTGACTTCGACAACCCTGCCCTTCAGAAAGCACAGGGGGCATGCGATGTGCCCGAAGCCGTCGAGCAGCTCGAAGTACGTCCGCCTGATGCGCGGAGCTCTTCCGTACCCCACGAGCCTCCATGGGCCCAGGTACCACGCTATGCAGCACGCAGGTATCCCGCTGTGGAGGCCGCACCGGACGTCCTCCAACATCAGGCCCGTCTCACTTCTTCGGGCAGAAGTCTTCCACGTGGTCCATGTCCGAGCACTGTGTGACCTTCATCACGCAGCTCGGAACCAGAGCGTGTCCGGAGTTCTGGGTGTCCGCACAGAACTTCTCGCATGTGGTCCCGTCCGGGAGGGGCTTGCCCTCGTCGCAGCTCAGTCCTGAGCCGTCCTCCCCGCGGAGGTGCTTGCATGCCGACGGGCAGTCCGCCGTGTCCGTCGGGACGTGCACGACCGGCTTCTTCGGCCCACATCCGGATGAGATCGCGACGCCGACCAACAGGACGGCAAAAAAACTTCTCAGAGACCTCATGCCGCCTTCCTCCACGGTTCCCAGCCGCCCTCGATCACCACGAAGTCGTTCGACTCGCTGCTGGCGATCTTCTCCGGAGTGATCTCATAGAACCCTCCGGTCCCGTCGGGCCCCGTCAGGCCCCAGTCCTCGCCCCACGAGTTCTCCCCGAGGAAGAGCTGCTTTCCCGGCTCCCATCCCTCGAGCACGGTCGCATGCCCTCCGAGGACGCGGCTCTTCAGAGTCCCGAGCGGGACGGAACCGTCGTACGTCTGCCACTGCCCGTCGACCTGAGTCCCGTAGACGACGGGGTTGCCCGCCGCAAGCGCGAGGATTACGTCCCTCACGCGGTCGTCGCCGGTGGTCTCGAGCCTGTACCAGGCGTGAATCTTGTGGAGGTAGGCTTCCCTCATGACAGCCCACGTCGGGGACTCGAAGATCCTCTCCCGGCCGGAAGCCGGGACTGTCCCCAGGTCGAACGGCCAGAACGCTCGGTCCGCCGGGTTCGTGGCGCTTTTTTCCTCCCTGCAGACCCCGAAGGACTTCAGGGCTTCGGCCGCCATCGAGACGTACGTCCCCTCGTCCAGGCTCGTCTCCGGGGGGTCCATGATCTCCCTCGCCAGGTAGTACAGGGCGAGCCTCGAGAGCGCGACGTGCCCGGCCTGAGCCTCGGCTAGGGCGGCCGCTATGTCCAGCCCCCTCCCCTGCGCTGTGAGGAAGAGCTTGTGGATCCTCTTGACCTCCGCCGCCCTCACGACCGACTGGGCCACGCACGAGCTCGAGCGAAGCTGGTTGTGCCGCTTCGGGGAAAGGCCGCGCAGGTCTGAGGACTGGCCCTCGTAGTACGTGTCGACGCTCCCCCTCATCGCGTCCCTGACGAGCCCGAACTTCGGGTGGGTGTCCGAGAGGGCCTGCGGAGCTTCCCTGTATCCGTTGACGGTCAGTCCTTGAAGGTTCATTTCTTCATCACCGCGTCGAAGTCTGGAAGGTTGTGGGGCTTCGGCTCCGGATGGAGTACCGGGAGGGGAGGCATGGTGGCGACCGGAGCTGGGGGGATAGCCCTGGCTGAGCCGGACGTCGACGGTACCGGCATGGACGACGGGAGCGACGTCGCAGCCCCCGCCCCCTTCAGGTAGCCGTCCATGTAGTTCCTGAGGGCCACGAGGTCCTCGTGGTTCCTTCGGTCGTTCTGCGAGTTCTCGTCCACAGCCTTCTTGAGCTCGTCGTACGAGGCTCTGGCCGTCGAGTGGTCCTGTGGCTTCAGTATCGCCGCTGCTGCGACCAGCAGGGCTGCGGCGGTGGCGATGAAGTTCGTCCAGGCCTTCAGGCGCCCGTGATCCTTCCCTCCCGGCGGCCCCGAGGAGGCCGTCCCCGGAGGGAGCGGTATCTCTATGCTGATTTCGCCGTCAGGCGGGTCGCTTGAGCCCATTCGCGAACTTTACTGACCTCGAGCGTCACTTGGGCCAGTGCGTGATGATCCACTGCAAGATCGTCATTACCGCCGCGATTGCGCCTATCGGGATCGTGACCTTCCTCGACAGGCTCTTTCCGGCCTTGTCCGCCTGCGTCGTGATGATCTGTCCTGCCTTGTCCGCCTGGACCGTTATGACGCGGACCGCGTTGTCCGTCGTCTTCTGTATGTGCTTCTCGAACGCCACGAGCCGCTGGTCGTGGACGGCGTCCGTGCTGATTAGGCGCAGGATCTCCACCGTCTGTTTCGAGAACTGCTCCTGGACGTCCGTCTTGAAGTTCCTCATGGCGGACGAGACGTCGATGGCCGCGTTCGCCGCCCTGTTAGCCGCCGACGTCGCCCCCACGATCTGCTCCTTCAAGACGGCCTGCTCATCCTTCAGCTCCTGGACCTTCTCGTTGATGGAGTCGATGTTCGACTTGGTGAACAGCTGGAAGTCCGAGAGCTTGTTGTACAGGTCGTTGTAGCTGTTCGCCGTGTTCATGGCCGCCAGCATGGACGAATACTCTGGGCCCGACTTCCCGGTCTTGTTCAGGAACTCGGCCTTGAACCAGTGGGTCGGGTGGTCCGACTTGAACCGGGCGAAGTACCACCACGTGACGCTCATGTCCGAGGATCGGAACGGCCAGATGTAGAACTTGGACGTCCTCCCGCTCGAAGCGTCGGAGATGAAGCTGCTCAGAGAGTCGTGGAACTCCTCCGGGACCACGTCGTAGACGGTCATGGACTGTGCTTGCTCGAGGTTCATCCCTACCTTCGTCAGGGAGAACCCGTTCATCCACATGATCTTGCTTGACATGAGGTCGAGCTCGAAGAACCCCTTCTCCGGAAGCCCTTTGCCCGTATCTCTCATGGTCTCAGTTTCGGCCGCGTTCTTAAGGGACATGTTCCTTCCGTCTATACGTCAACGCCCGGTCCATCTCGGTAGCGTCCATCATGGGTCAAGTCAGATACCTTCAGATGGAGTGTACGAAATGCCGGGTTGCTTCTTCTTGTCCTAGAAAGGGATCTAGTCCTCTCCTTTACTCCGTCAATAAGAAAGCTCTATGCTCTCTCGTCGGCGGATATGGGAGGACCCCCGTGGACCCCGGAATCTTGTCCGAAGATTCCCGGTCGGCGTCGGCGTCCGGCCCGTGCCTCACGCTCGCGGAGGTGCCGACCCTGGACGAGGACTCAGGGAACGTCATATACGAGATCGTGAAGATCTTCGCACCGCCCGTCCTCCATGAGCGCGAAACCGTCCCGTGGCAGATTGACGTTATGTACCCGAAGTCCCCGTCATGACCGAGACAGGAACTTCTCGGCCTCCGACAGGATCTCGCCCCCGCTGAGGCCCATCTTGCTGAGCTTCGGAAGGAGCTTCGAGATGGTGTTCCGAAGGTTTTTCACCCTCATCGAGGACATCTCGGTCCTGAGGGAGTTGCGGATCTCGTCCCTCTTCTCCGGCGGAAGAAGGGCCGTCCTCGTCGCCAGGTCCTCCTTCACCGGTGCTCGCCTATCTCGTCCGGACGAATAGCGCGACACCATCGCATCAGGCCGGGGATCAGTGCGGACGCCTCGGAGTACATCCCGTACGCGACCCTTCTGTACGATATGTGTCCCTGAGGCTGAGTCCTCAGTTCGGACAGGTAGTACAGCTCGGCCAGGTCCATCTCGAAGACCGACCTGTGGAGGTATCCGAGGGGTATCATGTACTGCATGAGGTCTTCGTCGTGGACGACGGTCTCGTCCTCGTACGCCAGGACTGAGTCCATGGCAGCCCGATACTCGGCCTCGAGGTCTGTCCCGAGTATGTCGTCCGGGACCAGATATCCGTATCCGGCCGCCAGCGGCTCCGGGTACTGCTCGCACCGGCGGTGCCTCTGGAGATCGCGGTACGCCCCGTAGTCCATCATGACGTCGAACGCGATCCGTGCTGTCCTGAAGATTCTGGGGACCGCCCTTTTTCCCCGGGAGTCCATGTGCTTGCAGAACGCCGTCCAGCTCATCCCGTACATGTCGGCCAAGGAGGACTCGAACGACTTCTGTACGAGATCGGGGGATGGCATCAGGTGCGGCCTGTGTACGTCCACGTACCAGCTTGGATTCCTGTAGTCGAACTTCGGACTTGTCTTCCCCAGAGAGCGAATCGTAGGCTCGAACGAGTCCGGCTCGGCGTCCCGCACGAACACCGGACATAGCTCGGACACGGCCTTCGACGCGGCCTCCCCGATGGCCCTGAACTCGGGGTTCGTCGATCCGAGTGCGGAGGAGATCATGTACCGAACGTCCCTTGCGTTCCCCACCCATGCGAGGTTCGTCCCCGTACCGGCCGGAAGAAGATACCGGACGTTGTCGAACGCCCGGGCCTTCACGGTCCTGTCGTCCTTGTCCTTGCCCGTTTTCGCTGCGACGATCGCGGAGACCTTCGGAAGGAGGCTCTCGTAGGCGTCGTACAGCCTGGAGGCGAAGTGCTTCATGGTGCTCGGGGCTCCCGGAGGGCTCACGAACGAGTCCCGGGAGAAAGCCTGGTACCTCGTGCTTTTCTCCGAGTACCCTGGCCTCTGCCATGACTCCAGGAATTTGGACGCGACGATAGACACCCCCTCGAAGCAGAGGGGTATCGTGGCGAGCTCCGCCACGCTCGAGTGGCCGTATCCGACGACCCACTTGTCCTGGAACCTGTCCGCCTCCTCGAGGGTCAGGCCTGAGACGATGTCCCTCGCCGACATCGGGGATCTCGAGTACTTCGCCAGTACAGTAGCTTGCACTGCAGGGTGAAGAACCTGACCGAGGCCGTCGGTCAAGCAAAACACGTCCACCTTTGTATCTGCCATTTCGGAGCTCTCCCGATGGATAAAGAAGTTCTTGAGAAAGTACAGCAGGCCGTTGAGGCCATCAAGATACCGTTCTTCAGGTCCATGCATGTCTTCCGGGGAGTCCCGGACGACTTCAGTCCGTGGACTTGCGGCCTTTCTCCGTCGGCGCTCTACAACTGCTCGCTTTCCTGCCGGAAGAAGACCGGGGTCAAGACGCCGGAGGTTAAGTGGATGTCCATCAAGAGATGGGTAACCTCGACCCCCGAGGGCGTCGTCCTGCCGCCCGGCGTGTTCCTGTCGATCAAGAGGAAGGAGGAGTTCGTGCCCATGCCGAACCCGCACTTCTCCAAAAAAGAGTTCATACTCCTCATGTTCCCGTACGGGAACGTCTGGAGCCAGAGGTCCCCGGACGTCCCCATCGACGAGGACTGGATGTGGGGCGCCTCCGGAGGACGGACCGTGTTCGAGTCCCTGATGATGAAGGACGCCGCCCACCCCATCCCGGACTACTTCCACTCTTGCCACAAGTACATGGTCGAGAACCCGGACCAGGTCGGAATTCACCTGAAGAGGAAGAGGAGATCCGACCCGCCTACTGAAGGACCCTGACCCAACCCGCGGCCCTGAGGACCCTCGCGTTCTCCTCTATCGTCGTCGACATGGCCGTCTCGTGGCTCTTCGGGAACGTGACTGTGAGCGACGGGCTTATCCCGTCAGGGCCCGCGGAAGCCTCAACCTTCTCCAGGCATCCGACGAGGATCGTCCCTAGGTAGAGACGCGTCCCCGTCGAGCTCATCACTATGGTCACGTCCCCCTCTCCGAAGACCTCGGGGACGCCGTCGGCCTTGCTCATGGGGCCTTCCCGGACGCAGCTCGCTTCTCGAACAAGAGCAAGATCTCCACGGCGATGATGAGCGGGACGAGCATGATGACGGTCAGCCAGAAACCCGGCTCTTTGTCGAGGTTCTTCATCCTATCGCACTTATCCAGAGGGCCACAGTCTTCGACGGAATCACGTCCACGTTCACCGTGTACACGTCCGAGAGCTTTTCAAACAGGGACAGGGCTCTCGCTTCGAGGCCCAGGTCCTTCAGCGAGAGAAGGACCCTGGTTATCCTCAGATAGTTGTGGTTGGACGGGGTTACCCACCACGGCTTCGTGCTCCCGAGGTCGTAGAACGCCTCCATGCGGTCCGCGGACATTGACAGGGCTCCCTGGAGCTCTGGCCTTCTCCTGAACTCGTCAGAGTCGTCCTGCGTCACGATCGGGGCGTGCGGGTTGAAGTCGCTCGGCTTTCTGTTCGGGAACAGCCACTGGATGTAGTCATGGACTGACTCCAGCCTGCCGTCGGACCAGGCCAAGATCTGCCTGAGGCTCCTCCCGGCATGGTCCGTCCCGGAACCTTCGTAGAAACGGACGAGCTTGCTCTTCTCCCCGCCCACGGTCACCCCCTGACGATCATCTCGTTGTGGTTCGGTCCGGTCCCGATGAGGACGACCGGAAGGTTCGCCTCACGTTCGACCTTGTCGATGAACTCGCGGCTCTTTCTTGACAGGCTCTCGAAAGCCTCTCGTCCGCCCTTGAGGCCCTTGTCCTCCCAGCACACGTACTGGATGAAGTTCAGCACGAGCTTCGTCGCCCCGTTCACGCGGACCGCGTCTCGGAGGCCCTCGAACGAGAACGTGCAGACGCGCCTGATCCTCTTGGTCACGGTCGTCCGCTCGCGCTCCGCAAGCTCCGCGGCCTCGGCCGGAGGCATTCCCGACTCCGCCGCGACCTGCTCCCAGGTCATCTCCCGGCAGTCCGGATAGAAACCTCCGGAGAAGCCAGTCTGCCTGCCGTCCTCCACGACGTTCCCGACCCGGATCGGGTGAGTCCTGAGGTTGAGGTATACGTCTCCGACCATGGAGGGAGGGATCGCCATGTGGTCCATCGCCGCCTGGATCGTGCAGTTCCTGCTCGTGCAGTGCGGATAGTGCGACCCGTGGTCGATGGAGAGGGCGTAGCCCTGGGATCCCTCGTGAAGCCAGGTCTTCCCCTCCCGGATCGCGCCGTGGACGAAGTTCCTGAACTCCATGGCCGGGACGACCTGAATCCTCCGCCTGATCTCGTCGGACGATTCCGGCCTCATCGCCGCGATGACGTCGAGCCATGCGCTGTTGTGGCCGGCGAGCTGGACGTCCGCCTTCCTCATGACCTTGTCCGCGATGGCGGTTCCGGACCCCTGCATCGTCGACGCGATGTGCTTGGTCGACTCGGACCCCTCGCGCTCCCTGGCCGCGTGCTCCTCGGTCACGAGGCTGGCACGGTCGTGGACGAACATGTCCGGCCTGCCGCATTCCTCCCACTCCTTCAGGAGCTGCTTCGGCGAGAAGCCGGATCCCGGGGAGATGAAGCACCTCATCCCGAGGCCGCGAGTCTTGCGCAGGACGGCCGCCGTCGGAATCGCCTTGGCCACGAACTTCGTCCCGTCCTCGAACTGCGCCGTATGGCCCGCGTTCGGATAGTTCGAGCTCGAGACGTTCGTCACGTTGTGGTGGTCCGCGAGCCACGTCGACGTCTTCCCCTTGCCGCTCGAGCCCCAGAAAGCGTCGAGTATGAAGTTCATCCGACCTTCGATCATTTGCTCCTCCGACAGGTTCTTTTCACGACGGACAGTACAGCGGTCGGCCCTACGGCTCCTTCGGGACCCTGTACGACTCGTGCTCGACCGACGAGGTGCGCGTCATCCCGCGGGACTTCCGGACCTTGTCCAGGTCCTTCTTCTCCGTGTACTTGACCACGGAGTGCTTCGGGTCCTTCGGATGCCCGAGCGCAACGAGCCTGGCCCCGTTCACCTGCCTGTCCGTGAACTCGCGCC
>Ga0315286_10000920_pt1 | contig 25868 bp, 18 predicted proteins | sample YL17G10_0_MG_FD_205038 | JGI IMG/M metagenome (GOLD analysis project Ga0315286, IMG submission 205038) | Sediment microbial communities from Yellowstone Lake, YNP, Wyoming, USA - YL17G10_0 | ecosystem: Environmental > Aquatic > Freshwater > Lake > Sediment | place: USA: Wyoming | collected...
CAGGACCAGGGGGGCGCCGTGATGCCCGGCGCTGCCGTGGCGGTGCGCAACGTTGGCACCTCCCAGGCACGCCAGGTCCACACCGACGGATCGGGCCACTACATTGTTTCCGCCCTTGCCCCCGGCGAATACGAGGTGACCTTCGAGAACACCGGTTTTGCCACGCTCCGACGCACTGCTTGACAACACGTTTTGCGAGTGGTATTTTGCCCGCGGTCCGCTGGTTCTTGTCGGTTCCCAGTATTGCTATTCTGGGAACTCGCGGAAACACAATCGGCAAGAACCTGCGAGAAAGTTGGTCAGGAACCGTTGGCGAGCCGCCAGAAGGGCCGCCCTCGACGCCGGGTGACCCCAAAGGCGATTCTTGCTTTTCGCTTCAAAGGGTGTGGAGTATCGTTTTTCCTGCTTTGACCGTCAGATCCACGGTGTTTTGGAGGGCAAGATGTCAAAGACACGCTCAATCCTTCTATTCTTTGTTGTTCTCTTTGCTTGCACCCTGGCCTTGGCACAAAGCCAGTTGGGCACGGGTGCAATCAGCGGCACGGTGACCGACCCCAGCGGTCAGATCGTCCCCGACGCCAGCGTGACCGTCACGAGCGTTGATGCCGGGTTCGTTCGAACGGTCAACACCACCGGCGCCGGCGTCTTCACCGTTCCGGTTCTGCCGCCCGGGACGTACACGGTAAAAGTCGAGAAGAGCGGGTTCTCCACGCTGGAACAGAAGGGCGTGGTGGTGAGCGTTGGCGGAACGGCCACGCTGCAACTGGCGATGAAGGTCGGCGCCGTTGCGTCGGTGGTGGAAGTGACTGCCGAGGCGGGGGCGATCGACACGGCGCGCACGGACCAGTCGAGTCTCGTGACTCGCGAGCAGATCAATGAACTGCCGTTGAACGGGCGCCGTTACGACCAGTTCGCGCTGCTGACGCCGGGCGTGGCGCGCGACGGCAGCTACGGCAACATCACATACCACGGCATTTCCGGTGCATTCAACAACTTCACCGTGGAAGGCAACGACGACAACAGCCTGTACTGGGCGACGACGCGCGGTTACACGCGCCTCACGCAGACCACCAGCGCCAACGCCATCCAGGAATTCCAGGTAGGCCAGACGAACTTCCTGCCCGAATTCGGGCGCGCCGTCGGCGGAAGCGTCAACGCGGTTATGCGTTCCGGCGGCAACAAGTTCCACCTGGACGCCTTCGAGTACCTCAAGAACTCCGCGCTGAGTGCGCGCGACACGTTTGCCAGCTTCAAGCCGGACGAGTCGCGGCACCAGTTTGGCGGCTCCATCAGCGGGCCGATCAGGCAGAACAAGCTGTTCTACTTCCTCAACTACGACCAGCAGCTTCGCGATTTCCCGTTGCTGATACAGGACACCAACAACTCGCTAACGGCGAACAAGCCGGTGCTGCCGAATAACCCCACCGCCGCGCAACAGGCGCAGTACAACGCGGACTTGAACGCCTGGCAGACGGGCATCGCCTACATCAAGAGCAAATTCCCGGGCGGCGCTCCGGGCAACATCCTGCCCCGCAATTTCAATGAATGGCTGGGAACGGCCAAGGTCGATTGGATCCTGAACCAGAAGAATACCGCGAGCTTCACTTACAACCATTTGCGTCACGACGCACTGAATGGCATCCAGACGGCGCAAGTGCTCAGCAACATGGGAGGCAACGGAAGCGACCTGGTTATCACTCACCAGGTCAACGCGCGGTTGGTATCCACCATCAGCCCCGCGCTCGTGAACGAATTCCGCTTCCAGTGGGCGAAGGACTTCGACACGCAAATGCCCGACGCCCGGGTGCCGTACGTGAGCGCAAACGGGTTCAACTGGGGCACGCCGAGCTATCTGCCGCGCTGGGCCTATCCGGACGAGCGCAAGCTCCAGTTCGTGAACAACTTCTCGGTGATCAAGGGCGCGCATGCCTTCAAGTTCGGCCTCGAGGTCGTGAAATCGCACGAGTTGCTGAACGGCGCATCGAGCGTAACGGGCGGTTTCTATGGCAGCTACAGTTACAGCACTGCCACTCAGTTGGGCTACGATTTACTGAATAATGGGCGGGGTTGCGGCACCACGACGGCGCCGGTTCCCTGCTACACGACGTTCGCTCAGGCTTTCGGGGTTTCGGCCTTCTCTTTCAGCGCTCGCGACTATGCGGCGTTCGCGCAGGATTCCTGGAAGCTGCGCCGCAACGTCACGCTGAATTACGGCCTGCGTTGGGACTACCAGAAGTGGCCTGACCCGCAGTTCCCGAACCCCGCGATCCCGCAGTCGCTCAAGATCAACGCCGACAACAAGAACGTCGGACCGCGCGCCGGCATCGCCTGGGACCTGTTCGGCAACGGCAAGACGGTGGTGCGCGGCGGCTACGGCATGATGTTCGCCCGCTCGGGCAACTCCATGATCGAGAATGTCATTCGCTTCACGGGGCTCACCGATCCGAGCAAGAACCTTGCGTCGCTCAGCTTCACGCCCACCACGCTGGGCGCGCCGGCTTTCCCCAACACCTTCACCAGCATGCCCACGTCGGGCACCGGCGGCAGCGCGACGGCCTATCGCCTTGCTTCCGAATTCCGGCGCCCGCGCATACAGGAATTGAACATTGGCATCGAACGGCAACTGCCGCTGGGCATGATCGCCTCGGTCAGCTACATCTACACCTACGGCGACCGCATGCAGATGATGTACGACACCAACATGATTCCGCCGAACTTCACCTTGACCTGGCAATTGCCGAATGGCACCTCGTTCCAGACGCCGTACTCGGCGGGCATGACGCGGACGGCGGCGGGCGTGACACTGCCGAACACCAACGGCTCGCGCCCCAACCCGGCCTACGGCGCAATTAGCGAAATCAGCGCGCTCGGCAAGAACTGGTACAACGGAATGCTGGTTGAGCTGAAGCGGCGCTTCCAGAAAGGCTTGGCGCTGAACGTGGCCTACACGCTGGCCAAGGCCGAGAACCTGTCGGGAACGGGCAGCGGGTACGGCGGCGGCTCGGAAAGCGGGTACGGCAGTGGCAGCGTCCTGGATCAGTTCCACCTGAACGCGAACCGCGCAGCGGCCGGAACTGACCAGCGTAACCGCCTGGTGGCAAACGGCGTGTGGGAGCCGGCTTGGAAGAGCGGCAATCCCGCGGTGAACAAGCTGATCCACGGCTACCGCTTCAGCAGCATCGTGGCCATCGAGTCGGGCCGTCCGTATTCGCCGAATATCTCCCTGGGAACGACCCGCTTCCAGACGCCGGATGGCGCGCAGTGGCAGGGAATGGGCGGCGGTCTTTACGGTCAAGGCGGCTTGAGCGTGGCTCCTGGGAACAAACGCAACAGCTTCTACGCCACCTGGAGATACACGATTGACCTGCGCGCCTTGCGCCAATTCCGGGTGACCGAGCGCTTGTCATTCGAGCTGATGGGCGAAGTGTTCAACCTGATCAACCATCCGAACTACTATGGCGTGAACACCAGCCTGTTCACGGCGCCGTCGCCCGCGGCGACGACGCCGGTCGGCACTCCGATCGCACTGACGCAGAGGACCGACTTCGGCACGCCGTACACGACCAGTATTTTCCCGGACGGCACCAGCGCGCGCCGCTTCCAGCTTGCGGCGCGCCTCCGCTTCTGAATCCCGGCTGCGCCGGAACCGCCAACCAGGACTCACCCAGGGCGCGGAGAACCACTCTCCGCGCCCTTTTTTCCTGTTCCCAGGATTGCTATTCTGAGAGGCCGCGGAAACAAGACCCCCGCTCCAGATGGGCGTGGATGTCCGCAACAAAATCGGAAAGGGACCATTGAGGAGGCTGAATATGAGAAGGTTGAACATGAGAACCAATTCCATCATTCTGGCGATTTTGCTCTCATGCCTGGTATCTCCATCCAGAGCGAGCGATCCGTCATCAGGATCGAGCGATGCGCCGCAGCGGCTCACCATCCTGCACTCGAACGACGTGCACGGCCATCTGCGGCCTTACAGTTATCCCGAGATTTCATCGCTCAGGAGTGGGAGCGTGCTCGCGGGGAGCATGATGGCGGGGAGCATACTCGGCGCTTTTGATCTGCCCGCGCGACGCGACATCGGCGGAATCGCGAGGCGCGCCACACTCGCCACCCTCATCCGAACGGACCTGGCGAAGCGGGACACGCCCGTTTGGCTGATCGATGCGGGGGATTTTTTCTACTATAGCGCCTTCTCAAACGAGTACCAAGGAGACGCGGACGTGCTGGCGATGAACCAGGCCGGCTATGACTTCGCGACGCTCGGCAATCATGAGTTCGATATCACGCTGGCCCAGCTCAAAAAACTGATTGCGGATGCGCGTTTCCACTTCCTTTGCGCGAACGTCACGGAGAGCGCGACCCGCCGGCCGCTCGTGAAGCGCAATGAAGTGCGGCAGGTCGGAGCTGTGCGCGTGGGGATCTTCGGGCTCGTCACGAACTCTGCCCGTAGCCGCGCGGGGAGCGAAGGTCTGGAATTCGAGGATGCCTTCACCGCCGCGTCAGCCGCCGTCGCGGAGCTTCGCGGCCCCATGAAGGCGGATATCGTCATCCTGATCTCGCACCTCGGCGGGTCGGCGGACAAGCAGCTCGCCCGCCAGGTTCCAGGGATCGACGTGATCCTCGCCAGCCATTGGCACACGCGGCTGCCGCAAGGCGAGATAGTCCAGTGGTCCGACGAGCTGAAGCCGGACGAGGTCAACGGAACGGTCATCGTGCAAGCGGGCCAGTGGGGCGGTGAATTGGGCCGGCTCGACCTCCTGCTGCAAAAGAACGCGGCCGGAAAGTGGCGGGTCAACCACTATCAAGAGCGCCTGATCCCGGTCACGAGCGAGACGCCGGAGGATCCGGCTGTGACCGCTGTGCTCAACAGACTTTGGGCGCCGTACGCCGCGAAGTACGACGAGGTGCTCGCGACGGCGACCGCCGATTTCGCCGATCGAGGAGACGACTTCTCCCAAAATAACCTGTTCGCGGACGTAGTGCGGGCCGAGTTCGGTGTCGAGGTGGAGTTCGAAGGTCTGGGAGGCGTGCACTGGCCGATTGTCGCGGGGCCGGTCACGCGGGCGGCGCTTGTCGATGTCGATCAGAACCCGTCTACGGTCGTCACCTTCCGCATGAAAGGGAGCGAGATCCGTCGATTCGTCCAACGGTCCACGCCGATCGGTTCGGGGCTCCGCTACCGGATGTTCCGCGGCAAGCTCGAGGCCATCACGGTCAATGATGCGCCTCTGGACGATGCGCGCGTATACTCGTGCGCGGCAAGTTCCTCTCTGGCCGCCCGCATGAATGGCTTCGAGGTGCTCGACAAGAGGGACACGAAGAGACCGTGGTCCGACGTGGTGATCGACGCCATCCGGAAGGCGCGCACGATTACCCCTGCTTACGATGGCCGGCGCATCGTGGTCGATACTCCTCGATCGGTGGCCCGCGACCAGTGACTCGAGGACGGGTCCGCCTGGCCGCAAGCGACCAGCGATTGCCTCCTCACGCCCCCGTTCCCCCCCAGCTTTTTGAGTCAGAAGCACGTTCAATCATGGGGTGACAGAGGGGGACATGGTTGTCGTCCACTCTGACGGCGTCCCGCCGGCAGCCAATCGGCGACTGCGAAATCAAGGATCAGTCGCGGACTTGCTGGGGCAGGCGGTCAAGAATGGCGGCGAGCAGCGAGCGGGCAATGGCCAGCGAGCCTCGTGCCTCTTCTGGAGTTGGCTCGTCGAATTCGCCCGGATAACGCGATAGCACGGCGAACTGCGTCAGACGGTACGACCGCTTGACGCACGTTTCCAGGGACGCATCGATCGAGATGCATTGCCTGCCAACGGTCGCCAGGTCGTGCGTTTTCGGGAAGCTGCGCTCGTGCCATACCAGAAATGCCTTCATCGCTTTCTCCGCTGCCTGCTGGCAGTGGAACAGCGCGCTCTTTGTTAGAGGAGCCGGCAATGAAATAAGCGTTTCTGCGGCGGCAAGGTCCTCCCGCACGCAGGCAAGCCATTGCCTGGTTTCATCTTCGCGAAACAGCGTCGGCGTCATATAGCAACTTACCTTCACGCACTACAGTAGCCGGTAGAGAACTTTTCACCACTTGGCGGCCTTCGAAGTCAGTGTGTCGCCAGGGGACCACATCAATCGGTACCTCGACTTCACTCAGTTCTTCATAAATGCGGCCAGACATGCGCAGTTCGCGTGGGCAATCATCGGGCAAGACCACAAGAAAATCCAGGTCGCTATCGGGGCCGAACTCGCCCCTGGCCGCGGAACCGAACAGATAGATCCGCTCCGGGTCGTAGAACTCCACCAGGCGGCGCACCGCCTCCGCGATTTTCGGATTCAGCGTGTTTTCGTCCATTGCTCCTGCGGCCATGTTAGCAGATCAGGCCAGCAGCGTGCGCGCCAGCGCGGCATTCTCGGCCACCTGCTCGCTGAAGCGGTTCCACATGCCGACGATGACGCCGTCGGCCGGCTTGATGTTGCGGTAGGCGTACTCGAAGGCGGCCCGACGCTGCGCCGGCGTGTCGGAGGCGCGTCCCGCCGCCAGGATCTTGTAGCCCAGGCACGGCTTCTTGCACTTGCGCATGGCCGCGGTGGCCCGCGCCGTGTCGCCGGAAAGATAAGGCTCGCCCAGCGGAAGCTCGCCCAGCATCTTCTGCAGCTCGTCTTTGGGCCGCGACACGTAATAGAAGCAGGCCATGTAGAAGTCGATGTCCCAGCCCTCGCTCTCCATCCTGTCGATGGCTGCTGCCGGGTTGTGGCAGGCGACGCCCACCAGCACTCCGGCCTGGCGCACGCGCTGGAGCAGATCGCGCGACTTCTGGAACTCGCCGGCGCGGAACACCCGGTCGGTGATGCCGCCGTGCTGCACGATGGCGATGGGCTTGTGCTTGAGGGCCTCGGCGACCAGCGCCGGGTTGTCCAGGAACGTGGGGCGGCAAACGCAAATCCAGTTCAGCTTCCCGCCCTGCTCCCGGAACCGCCCCAGGTCGGAAACCATGCGTTCGTCGTAGCTGGACTGCCAGGTATTGATGCCGTTGGCTTCGGCCGATTTCAGCAACTCGACCACCCGCTCCGGGGTGTGGTAGTCGCGCATGTGCTGGTCGTAGAGCCTGTTGAAATGCGAATAGCCGTAGATGGGGTTGGCGCCGAGGATCAGCCGGGTGATTTGATGCTTGCCCAGCCGGATGGTCGGCAGCGCGTTGGCGGCGGCAGCGGCCGGCGCGGCGACGGTAGCCGTCAGCGCGGCGGCCCCCTTGAGGAACTCGCGGCGGTTGCGTCTCATGCCGCTTGTTATACACCAAAACGGGCAGAACTGAGTACTGATCGCATTGTCCAATGCAAGATGAGCCTGAAGGAGGGAGTTGTTTCCAACACAAATGAGCCTGAAACGACGGGGGCTGGGGCATTCTGCGGGGGATGCAAATCCGAATGCAGAACGCTGAAGCGGTGCGGCTGGAGCAGATCGGGGAGTTCCTGCGGGGCAGCCAGGCGATCGAGTTCGCGGGACAGAGCCGAGCGGAGGTGCACGGCTGGGTGAGCGAGACCCTGATCCGGCAGGAGTATCTGCGACAGGGGAAGAAGGCGCGGGGGTTTATCCGGTCGTACCTGAGCAAGGTGACCGGAAGGAGCCGGGCGCACATCACCCGGCTGATCCGGCAGTACGTGCAGATCGGAGACGTGCGGTGGGAGGGCGGGCGCCGTCATCGGTTCGCGATCAAGTACAGCGCGCAGGATGCGCCAAGCCAAAGCGGGTTTGCTCCAGAGCTGCAAAAGCGAATGGCCAGCCCCTCCACGGTTCTGAGAGAAGCGAACATGCGCACAGCCGGGGGGCTTCTACACAAATGGCAGGGGCAAGGGGGGATCAAACGCCGCCCCCCTTGCCCCTGCACCCCCATCCCCCCGCTTGCCAGAAAGGAGAGCCCCTCCTGGAGCCCTTGCCCTCCGCCCTTTCAGGCTCATTTGTATTGGAAACACTCCTCAGTTTCAGGCTCATTCTTGGATTGGAAAATGCTTTTACCCGCACCCCAGGCGGCCTCCCCCATCGCGGCCGCATCCGCATCGTTTTCCAAGGCCGCCGGTACGCCAAACTCCTCTTCCAGAAGCTCCACCAATTTGGCGCCTTCCCCGCCGAACAGAAGATCGGCCTGTTCCACCGTCCCCTTGAAGGGGTCCACGGGTCCGGTGCAACCAATTCCGATGCCCGTTATCCGGGTCCCGGCCCGGCTCATTGTCTCTCGCAACATCTGGCCCATTCGCTGGAAAGCGTCTTCGAAACCGCGTCGAGGCTGGGTGGGACACTCGAGCTTGCTGGCAACGCATCCGAGGCCGTCCACCAATCCCACCGCGATCTTTGTGCCGCCGATGTCAATGGCTCCCATCATCGCCTCTTCGCGCATGGCTGCACTTCACATCGACTTCTGGTGAAGATGTCCAGCAATCGATTACCACAATACATGGTCCCGCCTGCCGCGTCAACCCTTCCCGGTTGCTTCGGAACCTTTCAGTCCTTCATATGGGCCACGCCAGTCTTGCCGGCAGAGGCGCGCCGCGACCGGAAAATTCCGGAAACCCGATGGCAGATTTCTCTTGACAAGCGGAGTGGGGGTGGGGCTAGAATGCGTAATCGTTTACTGAGAAGGAGGGTTCAGATGCCCGCCAGGATTCGTTTTCTGCTTCTTTGGGTCTCCCTGTCTGCCGGTTTTGTCTGGGGACAGACGACCTTTTCAACGATCACCGGTACCGCCACCGACAAGAGCGGTCTGCCCGTGCCGGCTGTGCAGATCGAGGTGACTGAAGCGGCTACAGGGTACCGCTTCACGACTTCCACCAATGAAGCCGGCATCTATACGTTGAACCGGCTTCTGTCCGGTACTTACGCCCTCCACGCCCGTCGCGAGGGATTCAAGGAGTTTGTCCAGGAGCAGATCCAGCTATATTCGCAGGAGATTCGGACAGTCAATGTTCGTCTGGAACTCGGCACCGTGGCGGAAAGCATCGTCGTTTCTGCCATGGCCGGGCAGATCGAGACGGAAACGCCGCAAGTCACCAACATGATGACCAGCAGGGCTCTGACGGCGCTGCCCGCCGGGCGTACGCTTTGGGGTTTCATGCAATTCAATCCCGCCGTACTTTCCACTGTCACCGACAGAATCCGCTTTGGGGGCAGCCTCAACAATCAAACGCAATTTACCCTGGACGGCGCCAGCGGTTCCAATTTCCGCAGCAACAACTACGGTTCGGGCATATTAAATTTGGCGTACATCGAGAGCTTTTCCGAGGTGCGCGCCCAATTGGGCAGCAATTCGGCGGAGTTCAGCGCTCTCGGCGGCGTTTCGGTGACTACCAAATCCGGAACCAACCAGCTTCATGGCAGCCTGTACAGTTCCTACGGCACCAGCAAGCTTGCTGCCCGCAATCCGTTTTCGGTCACCAAGAGCGCCTCGTGGGCCACTTATCAGCCCGGGTTTTCTTTGGGTGGACCGGTATACATTCCGGGCGTGTACAGCGGCCGCAACAAGACCTTTTTCTTTTCTTCCTATGAATCCATTCGGGGGCCGCACGGCGAGGATGCCCTGAACGCCACCGTGCCGGCCGTGCCATGGCGCAGCGGAGATTTTTCCTCGTTGACTACGCCCGTTCGCGACCCCTTGGCGGGTAACGCTCCTTTCCCCGGGAACCGGATCCCGGCCGCTCGTCTGAACCCGGTGGCCGTGCAAATCCAGGACCGGTTTTATCCGGCCCCCAACTTCGGCGACCCCGGCGTTTTCGCCTCACTGAACTACCGAAATATTGTTCCCTATCCCTTCAACGTTACCTACTTCACGAATTCCCGCGTCGATCACCAGGTCAACGACAAGCTTCTTGTATGGAGCCGGTTTGCGTTTGCCCGTCAAGTCAACACCAGGACCGATGGCTCATTGGGAACCTATGGCCGGTATATCCGCATCCTCGGGGACTGGGCCTACTCGTCCGCCGCTACCTGGACTCTGCGTCCGAACCTGATCAACGAGTTTCGCTACAGTCTGACGAAGGACAATAGTCCGCAGACTGGCGCGCTCCAGGGCAAGGAGTGGGTCGAGAAACTCGGATTGGTGGGACTGGCCCCCGACCTGCCGGACATCAGCGGCCTGCCCACCGTCTCCTTCAGCGGTGTAGGGCTGACCGGAATTGCCCAGTCAGTCTACCATTCCCCGTATCTCGCCGTCCTCGAACATGAGTTCCAGGATCAAATTAGCTGGTTCAAGGGCCGTCATACGATCAAAGCCGGAGTGCTGCTCGCTCACGGCTACTACAACGATCTTTCGGCGACGACTAGTTTGTTCGGCAATGTGTCATTTTTCAATCGCTTCACCGGGCATCCGTACGCCGACTTCCTTCTTGGCATTCCGACCACGGTCTCACGTTCCTTCCCCAGCCCGGAGGTCCAACTCCACCGCTGGGCATACAACTTCTTCGTCACGGATAGCTTCAAGGTGTCGCCGCGATTGACGCTGGACCTGGGGCTCCGTTACGAAGTGATGCCGAATTGGAGTACCAGAAACGGGATGCTGGCGATGTTTAATATCGATGCGGGCAAGATTGTCGTGCCCAACGGCTCGCTTTCCAAGGTGAGTTCGTTGTTCCCCCGTTCGTATGTGGGCATCGCCGAAGCGAGAGACCTGGGACTGCCGAACACGCTTCTCAAGACCGATTGGAACAATTTCGCTCCACGCGTGGGTTTCGCCTGGCGCCCGTTTGGCAACAAGAGCGTGTTGCGTGGAGGCTTCGGAATCTATTACGACCAAACGCCAAACACCCAACTTAGCGCTGCTTTCGTGCCGTTCATACTGAGTGAGCCTGCCTACACGAATCCGGCCACCGATCCGACGGTCATTCTGCCGCGGGTTTTTCCGGCGCTCGGCAGCGGCAGCCCCGGGACTGTCAGCCTGCCCATTGCTGTTCGCTCCGACTTGCGAATTCCGTTTAGCATGCAGTACACCTTCACGGTGGAGCGCGAAGCGTGGGGAAACGGGTTCCGTCTTTCCTATGTCGGAACCAACGCGCGGCAGGGAATGTGGAACTATAACATCAACGCTCCCGTGCCCGACGCGCGCCTTTTCGTAGACAAGCCGCGGCGCTTCCCGAACTTCCCGGCGATTTCCTACAGCAGCAATGGCGACGGACATCAATACCATTCGCTAACCGCTGAAGCATCGCGGCGTTTCAAGAACGGCCTGGAGTATCAGGCGAACTACGTGTGGTCGCGGGATATCGGCGACACCGATTACCGCACCGCGGAGAATCCGTATGACCGTCTCCGCGACCGGGGCCCCTTGGGGACCAACCCCGTGCAAAGAGCAGCCGCCTTCGTGATCTACGATCTTCCATTTGGGAAGGGCAAGCGCTTGATGAGCGGCGGGAATCGTGTGCTGCAAACTCTATTCGGTGGCTGGCAACTCACAAACATGCTTGCTACACAGACGGGCCCCTATCTTACACCGATGTGGACCGGCCCCGATCCGACGGGCACCGCGTATACCTCCAGCCGGACCCCGGCACAGGTCACCATCCGCCCGGATCGCCTCGCCGACGGCAATCTTCCGCCCGACCAGCGCACAACGGCCGCATGGTACGATCTCCGGGCTTTCGCGGCTCCTCGCGCCGGAAGCTTCGGCACGTCGGGGACGGGCGTAATCCGCGGGCCGGGCACTTTTGTCGCTAAATCCAAGCTCGCCAAGAGGTTCACTGTGTGGAAACGCCTGCAGTGCGAGCTCCGGGCCTCCATGAACAACTTGCTGAACCAGGCCAACTATTCCCCGCCGGAGATGAATATCACGTCCGGCCCCAATGCTGCCAGGATCACTGCCGTGGGCGGTACATCCAATGCGGACGGGCCGGGAATGCGTAGCATCGGTATGGGTGTGCGGTTCGAATGGTGACGGCTGAGGAAACGCACGTTCAGCCGGCGCGGGCCGGATTGCGCCAGACCAACCCGGCCCGGACAACCCACGCGTTCAGCGGTCCCGAGGCCAACTGAAGAGACCGATTACTATTCACCCGCTTCCGCCCGCCGGCGGTATGCGGGTCTTCGAGGAGGTTCGCGGTGCAGACAGGTTCAAGTTGGAGAATGGCAATCATGCTGGCGCTGCTCGTTGGCGCGTCCGCGCAAACCATCGCGGCCGGGGAGACGAAGAGCGGGATGCGTCTGACCCGCACCGAGAAACTAGTGCGCGTGACGTGCTCCCGGGAACCGGCTTGGGAGATGGAGCTGAATACTGAGGAGGGCGGCGTCGCCACCGTCTTCCGGCTTCCGGCCAACGGAGAGAACCTGGTTTTCGATTCGGGCAGGTTCTCGGGCCTGTTCAATCTGTTTGCTTGCGACCTGCAGAAGGGGCACCCGGCAGCCGCCGCCGATGGAGGCATGGTGAAGACCCTGATCAAAGGCACACGGCCGGTAGACCGGGTAGAGGTGTTGCGCGAGGATGACGAGGAGGTGGCCGTGGAAGTGCGTGGCAAGACGATGGGCTGGCGGCTGATTGGTCCGGCAGGCGAACCCGTCCTCCAGTACCGCCAGCGTTACACCTTCCGTCCCAGGGCGATCGAAGTAGATGGCGAGATCATCTGGATTTACGGCCATAACACCAAGCCTGCTCTCCTTGAAATGGTGGCTTACTTTGCGCCAGGTGCGGTGAGCTGGCCGGTGCGACTGGTTGCCGAGCGCGGCAAGACCGCCGAGCTTGCCTTGGCGGGCAGCGGGGGGCTGCGCATGCCGGACGGATTCAGCCATCCGGTGGCGGCCGAAGTATGGCTTCGCAACGGCCGCCGGCTTCGCTTCCGGTCCATCGAGTCGCCGATCTGGAACGACTGCCGGTGGCTGATCTACGAGCGGCCGTGGCAAACCGAGTGGGCACAGGTGTTCGGCTTCAAAGCCGCCAGCGACTACTGCGGCACGCACTTTCCGGGCGGCGAGCCGATTCGATCTCGTTACGTGATGGAGATTCCCGGCGAAAGCGTCCGCCGCCCACCCCAGGCCAGAATTACCGCGCCGGCACGGCGGCAGGATGCAAAGGACCCAGACGGCTTATACAGCGGATTGTTCTTCCGTCCGGGCGAGACCGTGCGGTTTGAGGCCACTGCGGTGGATGCCGATGGCCGCAAGTTGCCCACGAACGCGTTCCACTGGGAAATCTACAAGAGAGGCGTTCTGCAAAAGAGCGGCGCCGGGATGCGCATGGAGTTCACGGTTCCGGAGGCCGACGACAAAGAGTCTTCGGTCAGGCTGTCAGTGACGGACGCTACGGGTTTGACAGGCGAGGACTACATCACGTTTGGAGTCAGGAAGTGAAAATGGTCAAACCTTGGAAAGAAGCATGCGGCTCGCTTATGACTGCTGCCGTTTCTGGAACACTCCTCGCTATAGTCCTGACGATGCTGGCTGCCGGCGCCCACGCCGCAACCAGTTGGCCGGCTGCCTCGCCGCAGGCGCTCGGGCTGGACGCCGCCAAACTCGCCGCGCTACAGACCTCGCTCGCCGCGCGGAACACGAAGGCGCTCCTCATCGTGCGCCATGGCAAGATCGCCTTCGAGTGGTATGCCGAGGGCGTCAACGACTCGGTGCGGCACGGTACGGCTTCCCTGGCTAAGGCGGCGGTGGGCGGTCTGTCGCTTCTAATCGCAGCAAATGACGGCTACATCTCCGCTGACGACCTGGCGTCGAAGTACATCCCATCGTGGAGAAACGACCCGCTAAAGTCTGGCATTACGATTCGCCAACTGGCCACGCACACCTCCGGCGTGGAAGACGCGGAAGAAGGGGACGCGCCACACGACAAGCTGACCGGATGGAAAGGTGCTTTCTGGAAACGAGAGCCGGATCCGTTCTCGATCGCGCTGTCGCAAGCGCCCGTCCTGTTCGAGCCCGGCAGCAGCTCCGCTTACAGTAACCCTGGTATGGCAGCGTTGGCATATGCCGTCACGGCCAGCCTGCGCCAGGCCCCGCAGAAAGACATCCGGGCGCTCCTGCGGGAGCGGGTGCTGCTGCCCATGGGCGTGCCCGATTCGGACTGGTCGATCGGCTACGGCCGGCCATACGAGCTTGACGGCCTGCAACTTTACGCCAACTGGGGCGGCGGCTTGTTCACGCCGCGTGCCATGGCCCGCATCGGGCAACTAATCCTGCAACGGGGGGAGTGGGACGGTAAGCAGCTTATTCGGCGCGATCAGGTGGAGAAGGCGACCGCCTGGGCCGGAATACCCGCCGCGCCGGACCAAGGCCTCGCGTGGCACACCAACGTACGCGGCGACTTTCCCCAGGTCCCGCGAGACGCCTTTTTTGGCTCCGGGGACGGCCATCAGGTAATGCTGATTGTGCCGAGTCTCGGTCTCGTGGCGGTCCGCAACGGCCGGACACTGAAGCCGGACGACATCTTCGTGAGGCCGATCGTCGAGCACATATTCAATCCCTTGATGGACGCGGTAGTCCATCGCACGCCGTACGCGCCCAGCACGGTGATCCGCCGCGTGGATTTCGCCCCGGAGGCGGAGATCGCGCGCCAAGCGATCGACAGCGACAACTGGCCGATCGCGTGGGGCAAAGATGGCCACCAGTACACTGCTTACGGCGACGGTTGGGGCTTCGATCCGCGCACCGACCGCAAGCTGAGTCTCGGTTTTGCGCGCATAGAGGGGCCGCCGGAGTCGTTTCGCGGCGTCAACATCCGGTCGAAGACGGGCGAGCGGACGGGCGAGGGCGCGAAGGGGGCAAAGGCCAGCGGCATGCTTATGGTGGCCGGCGTTCTGTATATGTGGGTCCGCAACGTGGACAACGCGCAACTGGCGTGGTCCAGGGACCTGGGCAAGACCTGGCAATGGGGCTTCAAATTCGATCAAGGGTTCGGCTCGCCGGCGTTTCTCAACTTTGGGGCGAACTACGCCGGCGCCCGCGACAACTACGTTTACGCCTATTCGCAAGACGGGCCGAGCGCCTATGAACGCGACGATCGTGTGGCTCTCGCGCGGGCACCCAAGACGCGGATGACCGACCGGCAGGCCTGGGAGTTTTTCGCACATCTCGACGCTTCCGGGCGGCCCGTTTGGACGCCCGCCGTCGAACGGCGCGGGGCGGTCTTTTCATTCCCCTGGCACTGCCAGCGCGTGGATGCCGTGTACAACCCGGGCCTGCGGCGCTATCTTCTGGCGGTGGGGTACAACCACCGTGGAGGCTGGGGCCTTTACGATGCGCCGCAACCGTGGGGACCGTGGACGGTCGCATATCACACCGAGGACTGGGGACTGGGCGGCACGCACGGCTATCGTCTTCCCGCCAAGTGGATCAGTCGCGACGGCCGGATCATGTATCTTCTGTTCTCCGGAGTAAAGCGGCGCGAAGTCTCGGACGACGCCTTCTGCTTGCGCCGCATGACGCTGGATGCCAAGCACTAGCCGTTGCGATCAAACCATTCGTCCGTACTCGATGGCCTCATCATACATCGCGGCGATATTTTCTGGCGGTACATCGGCCTGAATGTTATGGACCGCGCAGAGCACGAAGCCGCCGCTGGCGGCCAGATCGTCGATGCGCCGGCGGACTTCGGCTCGCACATCCGCCGGGGTCCCACGCGGTAACACCTCGGCTGTATCGATTCCGCCCCAGAAAGCGAGGTCGCGTCCGAATTCGCGCTTCAAGCAGCGCGTGTCCATGTGGGCCGCGGACACCTGCACAGGCGTGATGGCATCCACCCCGATGTCAATAAAGTCGGGCAGAAAAGCACGCGCCGATCCGCAACAATGGAAGAGAAGCCGCTTGCCTTGCCGTTTGACTACTTCGGCCATGCGGCGGTGGTGCGGCTTGATCATGCGCCGGTAGAGATCGGGACGCATCATCGGCCCGCGTTGCGTCGCCAGGTCTTCCACGAATTGCACCACGTCCACGTACGGCCCTACCTCCGCCAGCGCGCGCTCGGCGCCGCGCACCCAGAAATCCTCGATTCGTTCCATCAACGCCTCGGCGAACGTGGGGTTGAGAACCAGGTCTTCGAGCCACTCGGCGAAGCCGCGCATGAATTGGGCGATGTGAACGAGCCCTACCCAAAGGTCCAGCACAATCGCGTGGTCGGTTGCCTGCGCCAGCGTTTGCGCGCGCTCGCGCAATCCGCGATAGCGGCCCGGGTCTTCCGGATCGGGCCACGAGAATTCGTCCAGGTCGCGCGGCGTGGGGTCGATCAGGTGGCGGAAAGGCCCGTTGGTGTTGAGGAAGTGGCCGCCTTCGGGTTTAGTCCACGTCACCTGCCATTCGTCTACGAAGACATCATCGGCAGTGAAACCTCCGCGCTGCCGGTCGGGCGCGCCGATCACCAGGGGACGCGTATCGATCTGGAAGCGCTCCATGATGTCGTCGGCGGGGATGATCGAAACGGCGCGAGGCAATAGGTACCGGGGCTCTGGCTCCGAGGGCAGGCCCAGGTGACGGCGGACTTCCGCATAGGCGTGCGCGTGAATCGAAGTCGCATAGCTGGAACCCAGATCCACCGGCACGCGGTCGGGCGTCCGGTGGTCCAGGGCGGCCAGGATGCGTTCGCGGTGCGTCATAACGGGGTGCCGCGCAAGGAGGCGGCGTCTTCAAGACCTGAGGTGTACGTAGCCATTGCCGCACCGTGACGATGGTCTTCGGCATCGCCCCCAGCCCGCGCCTGCTGGCGGCATACCGGTCAACTGTAAACGATTGCCAAAATAACCGAAGCCGCGATAACGTGTCAAGCGCTATTGCAATTGGAGCTTCGGCGCCTGCCATGCGCGCTGAGTAAGCATTGGCGGAACCGGAGGTCAGCGTTATGAACCGCCTACCCGATTCTCGCCGGCGCCTGTTGGCTGCTCGCCGAATCCGCTTTTGCCGGCCGTCCGTTGGGGTTTCGCCCGCGGCGCTGGTCCCGTAAACGATTGCGGCATGCTTGTAACGATGAATTGACAAAGCCACTGACGGGCTCGTAAACTTGAAATCGATGACCCAACGCGTTCGCCGCCGCCGCGCATCCAATCCCCCGTCCGTGATCACCGTCAAGGAGGTTGCGGTGCGAGCGGGCGTTTCCACGGCCACCGTCTCTCGGGTACTGTCGGGCGTGGGCGGTGTGGCCGACGATTTGCAGCGCCGCGTTTACGACGCGGCCAAGGCGCTGAATTACCGCCCCAATCGCGCCGCCCGCAACTTGCGCGCAGGCTCTAATCACATTATCGGCGTGCTCATCCCGGATATCGAGAATCCGTTTTTCACCAGTGTGGTCTGCGGCATCGAAGAGATTCTGCAGGCGGGTGGATTCTCGCTGCTGCTCGCCAATTTCAATGAAAGCCCCGAGCGCGAGCAGATTCACCTGGCCAGCCTGCGGGCCGAGGGAATCGCGGGATTGATCTTCGCCGCCAGCCGCGAGCCGGCGGGCGATTATCGCCGCCTGGCCGAGGCCGGAACGCCGATGGTGGCCGTGTCGCGCGTGCCCGAGGGACTAAGCATCGACACCGTCACGGTGGATAACGCCGGGGGCGCCCGGATCGCCGTTTCGCACCTGCTCAGCCTGGGCCATCGCCGCATCGCACTCATTAACGGCCCGCTCTCGCTCAATACGGCCCGCGAGCGGCAAGCCGGCTACGAGCAAGCGTTTCACGATGCCGGGCTTCCGGTCCCTTCCGATCTCATTCGCTTCGGCGATTTCCGCCAGGCCGGCGGCTACCACGCCATGCAGACGCTGCTCGCCGAGGGCGAGCGCCCGACCGCCGTGTTCACCGCCAGCAACCTGATGACGCTCGGCGCGCTGGAAGCCATCCACGAGCGCGGCCTCGAGATCCCCTCCGACATCGCCGTGATCGGTTTCGACGACATGTCGTGGGCCACGTCGTTGCGCCCGCCCCTCACCACCGTGGCGCAACCGGCCACGGAGGTGGGGCGCACCGCTGCGCGCCTTCTGCTCGATCGCTTCCAGAATGCACGCCGCCCTCGGCGGCAGGCCATTCTGCAAACCCAGTTAATCGTTCGATCGTCATGCGGGGCTCGGTCCGCTTCGATCGCACGCTGAAGCAAGACCCGGTCGATCCCCCCACGAATAGAGGCGAGATATCAGAGCCGCGGGTGGGAACGAGCGGGCGTCCGGCGAGGCAGGATGTCCTTGCGATAATCCTTGACACGCGCGCGGCAGGGAAATACCATTTGTTGTTGTAATCGTTTTCAGGGAGGCGTATGGAAATCGTGAGAGCATGGGAAGAAGCGGGCGTTGAAATTCCGGCGCCCTACTCTCGCCGCATCAAAGTCCTGTTTGCGCCCGACAAGGGCGGCGTGGAGGAACTCATGTTCACGCATGCCATCCTGCCGCCCGCGGGCCGCACCGACTGTCATACGCACGACCGTCCGGAACTCATCTATATCGTTTCGGGCCAGGGCATCTGTGTGACCACCGAAGGCGAGACACCGGTCACCGCCGACGTAGCTCTCTGGGTGCGTGCCGGCGAACAGCATCAGATGATCAATACCGGCTACGAACCGTTGAAACTGGCCACCGTCTTCGTTCCCGCCTACACCGCCGAGCAGAATTATAGCCGTTGCGTGAAGGCCGCCGAAGCGGCCAGAGAGGGGCGTTCCGCGTGAAAGTGGGGATCAGTTCCTGGACGTATGGGTGGGCCGTTGGTGTGCCCGGTTACCCGCCGCCTGCCCGCCCGCTGGATGCCTTCGGGCTTCTGGCGCGGACCCAGGCCCTTGATGTCGAGGTCCTGCAAATCGCCGATAATCTGCCGGTGGACCGCCTGCCCCAAGCCGAAGCGGTACGATTGGGCGCCGAAGCAGGCCGCCTCGGTCTGGTGCTGGAATTGGGCACGCGCGGCGTCGATGCCGCACATCTGGCCCGCTACCTCGAGCTCGCCCTGTGCGTGGGCGCTCGGTTGGTCCGCACGCTGATGTCCGCTGCCATGCCGGTCGATGGCGCAATCGAGGCCATTCGTCGGGCGCTTCCGGCATACGAACGCGCCGGCGTTACGCTTGCGATCGAGAACTACGAAGCGCACAGCACGGCGGATCTCGCGCGCTTGGTCGCCAGCATCGGAAGTGCTAATTTCGGCGTTTGTCTCGACAGCGTAAACTCGTTTGGCGCTCTCGAAACGCCCGCGGACGTGATCCGCCGTCTCGCGCGGCACGCGGTCAACGTGCACATTAAAGACTTTGACATTGTGCGTGTCCCCTCGACGCTCGGCTACGTCATCGAGGGGCGGCCGGCAGGGCAGGGCCGCCTGGGCATTGCCTGGCTGCTTGAAGAAGTATGCCGCAGCGGTCGCAATCCTAATATCATTCTGGAGCAATGGACGCCGTTTCGCGGCGGCCTGGAAGAAACCATCGCACTGGAAGCGAGTTGGGCGGAACAGAGCGTCCAATACCTCCGTGGCGTCCTCGCCAGGCCGTTGCCGGCGGCCGTGGCCTCGCAAGCGTAAGCCGAGCACCAAGGCGCCAAGTGTAAGCCGGGTTTCGTGCTGCCCTGGTGGTTCGATTCACATGATAAGCGCAGAAGCCAGCAGGCAGACGGCAGCGGTCGTGCATCGTCAAGCCTTGACCGCCATTCGTTGGCACGTGATGGCCGCGCTCTTCCTGCTTTCGTTCGTCACCATCGTCGATCGGGTTGCCATTTCTTCGGCCAAGAACGACATGGCGGCCGAGCTGCGGATTCCGGATCTGACCTTCGGCGTGGTCTTCGGCGCCTTCGCTATCGGCTACGCCATTTTCATGCTGCCCTCCGGTTGGCTGGCCGACCGCTGGGGCCCGCGCAAATTTCTGGCCGCTACGGTGGCCTGCTGGTCGCTATTCACGCTGGGCACCGGGCTGGTCTCAGTCGTTAGCGTATTGATCGCCATCCGGTTCCTGTTTGGCGCGGCCGAAGCGGGCGCCTATCCAACCGCCGCTCGCGCGCTCTACGGATGGCTGCCGATCGGCGAGCGCGGCCTGGCGCTGGGATTGATGAACACCGGCTCGCGCCTGGGGGCGGCGATCGGTCTCACTGCCATGTCGGTCAGCGTGGCGGCCATCGGTTGGCGCGCTTCGTTCCTGGTGCTCGGCGCCGTTGGTTTTGTGTGGGCGGCCTGGTGGTTCGCGTGGTTCCGCGACGACCCGCGCCAGAAGCGAGGCGTCTCGACCGCCGAGCTGGAGCTGATTGGAACCGCGGCCATCCCCACAGCCGCCGGGAAGCAGGAAATGCGCTGGCAAGCGCTGGTGTCACGAGATTCGGCGCTGCTGCTGGTGCAGTATTTCGCCTCCAACTTCACCTTCTTCTTCTGCTTCAGTTGGCTGCTTCCGTACCTGCGCAGCCGTTTTGGCCTTGGCCCGCATGAAGCGGGCGCCTGGGCGAGCATCCCGCTGTACTGTGGCGCGCTGGCCACCTGGACCAGCGGGTTGACGGTAGATGCAATCTATCGGCGCGGGCGGTGGGGCACGTCGCGCCGCCTGCCGGCGATGTGCGGGTTCGGCCTGGCGGCCGTCATGCTCGTCGTCGCACCACACATGGCCAGCGTGGGCGGCTTTATCGCCTGCTTCGCAATCACCACCTTCGGCATCGACTTCACCCTGAGTCCGAGTTGGTCGGTCGCTTCCGACATCGGCGGCCCGCGCACCGGCACGCTGTCGGCCGCCATGAACACGCTCGGCTCTACGGGTTCGTTCGTCAGTTCGGTGTTGTTCCCCGCGCTGCTTGCCTGGACGGGCAGCATCCAATCTCACTTCCTGCTGGCAGCCGCGCTCGATGTTGCGGCCGTGTTCTGCTGGTGGGCCATCCGCCCGGAGCGATACAAGCGATCATGACCTGCCGTCTTTTTCTGGCGTTTGTTGTTTCTCTGCCGGCCTTTGCCGGCGTCGACTGGCTGGCGGCCACCCCGGCAAGCCAGGGCTTCGATCCCGCTCGCCTGGAAGCGCTGATCAAGGATATGAGCGCGCGAAATACCAAGGCGCTGCTGATCGCCCGAAACGGAAAAATCGTGGTCGAATGGTACGCCGACGGCGTGGGGCCGGATACCAGGCAGGGTACCGCCTCGCTGGCCAAAGCGCTGGTTGGTGGTATGCCGTTGCTGGTGGCTCTGCAGGATGGCCGCATGCAGGTCGACGACCTGGCCTGCAAATTCATCCCTCGCTGGCGCAGCGATACGCTGAAGCGGCAGATCACCATTCGCCAGCTCGCCACCCACACCTCGGGCATTCAGGACGCCGAGCAGGAAGGCCTGCCACACGATAAATTGCCCGGATGGATGGGCGCTTTCTGGAAGCGCCAGCCCGACCCGATTTCGATCGCGCTCGACCAGGCGCCAGTGATTTTTCCGCCCGGAACCCGCCAGCACTACAGCAATCCCGGGATGGGCGCGCTTGCCTACGCCGTCACCTCTGCTCTACGTGGGGCGCCGGAAAGTGACATCAGCGAAGTGCTGGCGCGGCGCGTTTGCGGACCGATCGGCATACCGGAGACCGACTGGCGCATCAGCTATGGCGAATCATACGAACTCGACGGCCTGCGCGTTTACGCCAACTGGGGCGGCGGCAGCTTCACGCCGCGCGCTACAGCGCGCATCGGCCAACTGATGCTCCAGAAGGGGCGATGGGAGGGCCGCGAACTCCTCAAACGCGAATGGGTGGAAAGGGTGACTACTTGCGCGGGCATGCCCAACCACGACCGTAGCGAAGACCCGTTCTCTCCATCGGCTGGCCTTTGCTGGTGGCCGAATGCTGACGGCGTCTTGGGCAAATTGCCGCGCGATGCCTTCTGCGGTGCCGGTGCCGGGCAACAGGTCCTGGTTGTGGTGCCCAGCCTGAATCTGGTGATGGTTCGCAACGGCGGGTACCTGAGCCCGGCCGGCTCCCAGCGCTTTTGGGGCGATATCGTCGAACACATCTTCAACCCGGTAATCGAGGCGATGACGCCGGCCAAAGCGGGCGCGGCCGGCGGCGGCGCCTGTACCGAGCCGCAGACTACGCGACACCCTATGAAAAGCTGAAGTCGCTGCCCGAGGCAAAGCAGTACTTGAAGCCGGGAATCACCTGGGAGCTGCTGGACCAGTTGGCCAGCAGGATGAGCGACACCCAATGGGCGCGCAGGATGCGCCAAGCCAAAGCCGCTTTGCTCCAGAGCTGCAAAAGCGAATGGCCAAACCCTCCGCAGTTCTGAAAGAAGCGAACATTCACCATGCGCACAGCCGGGGGGCTTCTACACAACTGGCAGGGGCCAGGGGGGCTCAAACGCCGCCACCCTTGCCCCTGCATTCCCATCCCCCGCTTGCCAGAAAGGAGAGCCCCTTCCGGAGCCCTTGCCCCTGCTGCTTCAGGCTCATTTGTATTGGAAACGGTCCCCACTTTCAGGCTCATTCTTGGATTGGAAAATGCTCTGATCGCCGGGTACGCGGACGGCAGGGGCGGCCGTCGGAAGAGGCTTCTCACATTCGGTTGCGGCGCGAACCGCTTTGTTTGTCCGGGGTGAATCGGGCCGACCGGCGGCTAAAAAGCTTGCCTGCCGCGATTCTCGCCCTTATCGTAATGGATCAGAGCCATGGCCGAATTCGATGTGCTTGCCGCCGGCGATCTCAACGTGGACCTGCTGCTGTCCGGCTGCCCCGCGCCGGAACCCGGCAAGGAGCGGCTGGCGGCGGGCATGAACTACACGCTGGGCGGCTCGGCGGCCATCTTTGCCTGCAACCTGGCGGCGTTGGGCGCGCGCGTTTGCTTCGCCGCCAAGGTGGGCCGCGATGCTCCGGGAGAGTTTTGCCTCGATCAACTCCGCGCGCACGGCGTGGATGTCTCCGGCGTGCGCCTCTCCGACGAACACCGAACCGGGATTTCCGTGATCCTGGCGGGCGAGGGCCAGGCTCAGAGGGCCATCCTGACCTATCGCGGCGCGATGGAGCGGTTGGAAGAAGCCGACCTTCCCAATGAGCTGCTGCGGCGCGTCCGGCATTTGCATGTGGCCCCGTTCTATCTACTGGCCGCGCTGCAGCCCGGTTGTGCCCGGCTGTTCGAGCGGGCGCGCGCATGCGGGCTGACGACCTCACTGGATACCAACGATGACCCGGATGAGCGCTGGAACTCGAATCTGCTCGAGGTGTTGAAACTCACCGACATCTTTTTTCCCAACCGGCGGGAGGCGTTATCGATCACGGGCGAACGCGATTTGCGCCGGGCGGCGCGCAAGCTGGCCGACTGCGGGCGCACCGTGGCCGTGAAGGCCGACGCGGATGGGGCCGTGCTGGCCGGCGGCGCCTCCGGTTCCCGGCTGGAGCTTCGGGTGCCGCGGGCAGACGTCGAGTTCGTGGAAGCCACGGGCGCCGGCGACAGCTTCGACGCCGGCTTCCTGTTTCGCTACCTGGCCGGGGCGCCGCCGCAGGATTGCCTGCGGTTCGCCAATGCCTGTGGCGCGCTGGCGGTCACGGCGGTGGGCGGGACCGAGGCCTTCCGCCGCCCGGACCTGCACGCCAGACTCAAGGAGGTGGAGATGGTCCGATGACGTCTGCTGACCAATACCTTGCCAGACGCGCCGCGGCGGATACGCCGCTGGCGGCGATGCTGCGGCTGCCCATCGAGGAGCAGCGGCGGCTGGGCGTGGAACACACGGCGCGCGAGATCCTGCAGCAACCGTGGACGTGGCGCCAGACTGCGCGCCTTGTGCTGCGCGAGCAAGCCGAGGCCGTCCGGCGCTTCCTCGGCTGCGGCGCGATTACGGACCTGGTGCTGGCGGGCGCCGGCTCATCCGCCTATGCCGGCCTGGCGCTGGTGCCGCTGTTCCGGCAGGTGTGCGGCTGGGCGGCCGACGCCGTGCCGACCACGGATCTGCTGCTCGAGGCGCGCGGCGCCTTCCTCCCCGGCCAACGGCAGCCGGCTCGTTCCCTGCTGGTCTCGTTGGCGCGCTCGGGCGACAGCCCGGAAAGCACCGGCGTGGTCGATCGCCTGCTTCGCGAGCTGCCCGAGGTGCGCCATCTCATCCTTTGCTGCAACGGCCAGGGCGCTTTGGCGCAAAGGTACCGCGGCCGCCCCAACGTCTGCACCCTGGTTCTGCCCGAGGCGGCCAACGACCAGAGCCTGATGATGACCAGCTCCTTCACCAGCCTGATTGTCGCCGGACAATGCGTGGCCGCGCTGGCGGCCGGCGCCGAGCGGCAATACGAGGCCGTGGTCGAAACCATGTGCGCCGCGGGGGAATGCCTGTTGGATGCCGCGGCCGTCGCCAAGGAACTGGCCGAGCCCGTCCCGGACCGCGTCTGCCTGCTGACCTCGCGCGCGCTGGGCGGCATGGCGCGCGAGGGCGCGCTCAAGCTGCTGGAATCGACCGCGGGCCGCGTGGTCGCCCTTCCGGAGACCTTCCTCGGCTTCCGGCACGGGCCCATGGCCTTTGCCGACCAGCGCACCATCCTGCTGTTTTTTTTGAGCTCGGATGAGAGCAACCGGCCCTACGAGCTGGACCTGCTGCGCGAGGCGCGCGCCAAAGGGGTGGGAAGGAAATCAGTGGCGCTCGGGCCGGGCGCGGAAAACGTGGAAGCCGATGTGCGGTTGAGCGCTCCGTACGCGGCGCCGCTGCCGGATTGCTATCGCGCTCCGGTGGATGTGATCTTCCCTCAGATGCTGGCTTTCTTCAGTTGCCTGCAACTCGGCCTTCAGCCGGATGCTCCCAGCGCCGCGGGCGTGATCCACCGCGTCGTCCAAGGGGTGCGCGTCTATGGATGAAGCGTGCCGTAGCGCCGGCATCCCGGCGCTCCCCGCCACGCGCAGTGTGCGTGGCGGGGCGGATCACCGGGTCTTTCTTCCTGTTTCTACCAGAAGAACTTGAGCCGCACCTGGATCTGGCGCGGCATCATGTTCTGTGTCGACACCGTCGAGGGGATGACGGCGCCGAAGTTGGAGCTGCTGGGATCGGTGGTGATATCGGTGCGGCCGAAGTAGTTGTGGTTGAGGAAGTTGAAGGCCTCGAACCCGAACTGGAACGAAGTCCGCTCGGTGATCTTCGTCCTCTTCAGGAGTGAAACGTCCATCTGCATGGCGTGGTGCTTTCGGATGTTGCCCGAGCGGTACGGGGTGTAGCGCGGGGCATAGCTGGCGGTCTGCAGCCAGGCATAGCTGCCCCAATTGTTGCTCCAGTCGGCGCCGCAGCCCAGGGCCAGGCTGGCCGGTGTCGGCGAGATCGAGCCGTCGTCAAACTGCCGGAGCACGCACGGGTTCCACTCCCGGACGATGTAGCCCTTCCAGTTGACGTGACCGTCGAAACCGCCGCCGGGCGTCCGAGGATCCTTCAGCATGATCGCGTTGCCGGGCAGAGTCGCGGGCAAGCCTGAGAATGCGTCAACTATGAAGGTCGTCCAGTCCCAGCCGGAAATGAGCCTCTTGGCGATGCCGCGCGCACCCGCACCGAACTTCTGCCCTTCGCCGAACGGCAGGGCCCAAACCGTAGTCAATTTCAGGACTTGCGGCCGGTCCAGGGTGTACGGACCCTGTTGGTACGTGTTGGTGAACCGGTCGTTGAAGCCCCACTCCTCGATCTGCTTGGAGAGCGTGTAGTTGGCAAGCAGGTTGACGCCCTTGCGCGTCCGCCAGTTGTAATTGATCTGGAGTGAGTTGTACTTGATCCACGAGTCGTTCCGGCCATACTGCGGCAGCGTGCCGCTAAACTGCGGGAAGGGCCGGTTCAACTGGTAGTAGTTGATGGTGGTCGCCGTGTAGTAGCTGGTCCCGTTAAAGGCCTCGATGCCCCTGAACGGGTTGGGGTAGGTAGCGTTGCAGGTTGCCGGCCTACCGCCCTCCAGCAGGTTGCACTGCTTGCGCACGTCCAGGGTGGGGTTATTGTAGTCGGCGTTCATGTTCAGGTTGTAGCTGCGGCTGCCGACGTAGGAAACATCGAGCGTCGAACTGGGGGTGGTCT
>Ga0315286_10000922_pt1 | contig 25859 bp, 19 predicted proteins | sample YL17G10_0_MG_FD_205038 | JGI IMG/M metagenome (GOLD analysis project Ga0315286, IMG submission 205038) | Sediment microbial communities from Yellowstone Lake, YNP, Wyoming, USA - YL17G10_0 | ecosystem: Environmental > Aquatic > Freshwater > Lake > Sediment | place: USA: Wyoming | collected...
GCCGCTCCTGCGGAGCCGTCGGGATTATAAAGTTCAACTACCGACTCTGTAACGCACGAAAATGTCTCGCAGAATAGCGGGCTTAAAAACATATTCGCATTGCCGGCCCGGATTTTCTTGGCCTTGACGCCGACTTTCCGCATTATCTCAAGGCCGTAATTGAGTGCGAAAACGATACCTTCCTGCGCAGCCCTTAGCAGGTGCGCCCTGTTATGCATATTGAAATTCAGGCCGCGAATTGAAGCGCCTGTATTTCGGTTTTCAAGTGTGCGTTCCGCTCCGTTGCCGTAAGGAAGAATAACAAGTCCGTTCGACCCAATGGGCGCTTTTGCCGCCAGTTTGTCCATCTCATAGTAATCTGTCGTGCCGGTATTATGCTTGAGCCAGCTGTTAAGGATGCCCGTCCCGTTAAGGCACAGCAGCACTCCGTATCTCGGCTTTTTCGGTGTATGATTGACGTGAACAAAAGTATTGACTCTCGATTTGGGGTCGAACTTCGTCTCAGCCGTAATCCCGTAAACAACGCCGCTCGTGCCCGCCGTTGCCGCTATCTCGCCGGGTTCCAGAACGTTCAGCGACAGTGCGTTATTCGGCTGGTCTCCTGCGCGGTATGTAACCAATGTGCCTGCCTTTAAGCCGAGTTCTTTTGCGGCCTCAGTTGTTAATTCGCCTTGAACCGAAAACGTTGGAACAACATCTGCGACAAACTCTTCCGGTATCCGGTAATGTTTCATAATTAAATCAGCCAGTCCGTGCTTTTGGAAATCCCACATTATTCCTTCTGAAAGCCCTGAAGGCGTCGTCTTGATTTCGCCCGTCATTTTCATCGCGATGAAATCGCCGGGCAGCATCATCTTGTGGATTTTGGAGAAAAGTTTCGGCTCTTTGTCCTCGACCCATTTGAGTTTGGAGGCCGTAAAATTCCCCGGGGAATTCAAAAGCCGAGCTAAACATTTTCGCTCGCCGATATCTTTCAGTGCTTTTCGTCCGATTTCCACTGCCCTGCTGTCGCACCAGATGATTGCGTCTCTGAGGACCTCTTTATTTTTATCAACCAGGACAAGCCCGTGCATCTGGTATGAAATACCGATTGCCTTTATTTGTGCCGCACTGATTCGCCGGCTCGCCAGGATTTCTGCCGTTGCTTTTTTGGCATGTTCCCACCAGACGGCCGGTTTTTGTTCCGCCCACCCGGCCTTTTTCGCGATAATTTCAAGTTCTTTCTTTGGACTCGTTGCGGAAGCTGCAACCCTGCCGGTCTGTGCCTCAAGAAGCGATGCCTTTACTGACGAACTGCCTACGTCATAACCTATAAAATACATCTTTTGAACTCTATTTAAGATTTTTAACAAAGCGGCTATTATACTTATCAGCCTTGCCCGGTCAACAAGTTTAGTCCCCACATTCACCGGGGTATTGTCTCCGCCTGCCCCCGCTGCCTAATTTTTGATTCGATAGCTGTTACGAGCTTTTTGGAAGCAAAAAAAGAGGAATTGGCTTAATTGTTTTTAGGGCTGATTTTTATAGAGTATTAAGTAGACTTTTTCCCAAAGGAGATTTATTATGTTACGGTACAAAAATTGCTTAACTCATTATCCGCTGATTAGGACTCAAAAGAAATAAATCGCATTTAATAAGGTATGTTAATTTTACTAAGGAGTGTTTTATGAAAGGCGATCCAAAATTAATCGAGTGCTTGAACGGTCTTTTGGCCAGCGAATTGACGGCAATCAACCAGTATATGGTAGAGGCCGAGATGTGCGAGAACTGGGGTCTGGCCAAGCTCGGTGAGCGGGAACAGAAACGGGCCGTCACCGAGATGAAACACGCTGAGTCGCTTATTTCCCGCATTTTGTTTTTGGAAGGTCTGCCCATCGTCAGTAAGCTCAACGAGATTAACATCGGCGCGGATGTCCCGCAGCAATTCAAGAACGACCTTGCTGCTGAAATGGTCGCCGTCCGCGGCTATAACGCCGGTATTGAGCTCTGCGCGAAATTAAGCGACAATGCCACCAAGGAAATGTTGGATGGTATCTTGAAGGACGAGGACGCCCACGTAGATGAAATAGAGGAACAGATGGACCGTGTATCTAAGATGGGTCTGCAGGTTTATCTCGGAACCCAGGTATAGGCAGCCTGCAATAAAAAATATTGAAGGTTTATTTTTAATAGGCGATGTTTACTTATTTAGGTGAAATAAATAGGTGACGCTGCGATTGTTGAAAAAACATTTTGATTTTTTATTTGTAGTTTTTATTTTTTAATTTTTACTTTTTATTTTCTTATCGAGCCTCGCACGTGTCCGCCATAGCCTTTGGCGACAGCGGAACCGCACCCGATGAACTTTTTGTGCCATAACTCCTTATTTTTTCACCTTGTGAAACCCCCTATTCTTGCTTTCACCTGAAAGCATAGGGGGTAAGTTTCGGTTTTTACAACGAAAACAAAGGACTTATGGGCGCAAAAAAAAATCCGCCGTTGTACGGCGGATTCCCCCGCAATTGACAGAAAACGCAAAAAAGAAAGCTTCTAAATCATTCGTCCGGATTGTTTTGAGCTGACGCAGCAAACTGTTTTCGTTTTCGCTGGTTGATTGTTCTTACAGGCTGGCATTTCATCTGATTTTCATCTGATGCAATCTGCACTGCCTCTATTGCATTTTCCGCGAAAAGGTCGGCGCCGATTTCTTCCCACAAACCTTCGGCCCGGCCGAACACGCCGCCCGTGAGCATTATTTTCATACCAGGCCAGGCGTTTATTTCTCTTATACGGTCGATTATACTGCGAATCTGTGGCGTCTCGCCCGGCTCTGTGCCGTATATCACCAGTATATCCGGGCAGAACTGATGAATGTAAGAAAGTATATCGTCGCTGTTGAGTCCTCCGCCGAGAAACCTCACATCCCAGCCTGCGCTTTCAAACATATCTGCTATCATCTGACCGCCGAGTTCGCTAATCTGGTGCAGAGAACTGCAGACGACAACTTTCTTTTCTATCTGCGGCTGGCGAGGCAGTTTGTTCTGGAGCTGGTCGACGATTGTGCGATTGATGCGGGTCGCAAGATGTTCCTGCGCAGAGGCGATTTTTTCAGTTCGGTAAAGGACATCAATCTCCATCATTATCGGCCAAATCACATCACTGTAAACACCTGCTATGGAGGCACTGTTATGGTGAAGAATATCCTCGATTATGCTTCTGCACCGTCTCCTGTCACCTGTCAAAAGAGCGTCAAGATACTGCTGCAAAAAAACTTCGTTTACCATACCAACTCTCCAAATCCAGAGCCAAATTATAAAACCAAATCCATTGCCGACTTCCAAGTTTGCCCCAATTAACTTTTTTATCGCTGCTGTGTTAAAATGGGCAATCTACAATAAGTATCGGGAGGTGGGTGGAAAAATCTTTAGTTAAAATGGGTAAAATTGAAAAAACGGCGAGAAGATATGCCCTAACCTTAGCATATAAAAGAGGTTAGGAATATAAAAACGATAATTGAATAGCCAATAAAGTTGTTAAAGTTTGCGCAGATTAACATAATTAGCCACAAAGGCACCAAGACACAAGGAAGAACGTAAAGCGGTTGCCCCGCCTGCGGCGGGCAGGGGTTGCGAGGCTCGTCCACCTGGGGCGGATAAATTTTTCAACAGCCCCAATGGCACTATTTATTCCACCTAAATAGGTAAACCCCGATGAAGTAGTCTTAAGGCGATCCATGAAGCAATATAAAGACACTTCACAGGGCAGGCGTCCCCTATTTGCTCCCCTATTTGCTTCCCTATTTGCTTGCCCTATTTGCTTGTCGCGAGGCGAAAGCGAAATAAAAAATACGTTTGCAGGAGAAGGAAAGTGCCTACCAAAATTAAGTAGCGGGCAAATACATGTCATTTGCATCTGGCTCGATAAACCCATTTGGTTCATTTACCTTACCAATGCCGACATCCTGATTAGGGTCGGACTGTTGGTTTTCACTTTGGAGCTCTTGTGTAACATAAGCCCATAGCGGCTCTTTCCAACACCTTAAGCGTCTTAATGAATCAACACCTTCTTCAAAAGTTAAAAATCCATATTCCGTTATTCGGCCATAACAGTAGATTTTTTTGCCGGGTTCAGATAATATTTCACTTGGAGAACCAAGTATTGAGTAAGCTTCTTCTTCTTTGATATTAAGCCGGAGAGATTTCCATTTAATAGGCATTTGCCATTTATGCGAAGGCTTTATTCTCTTTTCTTTTATTTCTTCAGATTCCAATAAACTTACCAAATCATTCTGGTCCGGCAACGTCCAATCAGAAGCGATGTAACGCGGTTCCATAGGCGATAAGCCATTAACCAGATTACTTAATTTTGTCTCGATTTCTTGTGAAAGCTTTTCAATCCTCTTTCGATATCTCTGTTTTTCTTTTTCGATCGAATCTTGAATAAGTTGAATTTCGCGATCGTGTCTTTGAATTTCTGCTTGATATGCTTCATAACGTTCCTGCTCGGTCCTGTATAGGTAGGAACCTGGCCTTGAGTGATTCGGATTTATGTGTCCCTCCCTAATTTTTGAAAGGATTATTGCATGCTCGCTATTTGCATCCTGCATTTCTTTAGGCTTTTTGGCAAGAAATTTTTCGTGTGCTTTTTGTTCGTCATCCATATATTTTTGATAGGTCTTTTCATTTATTTCAATAATGGTTTCTATGCCTACAATTCCAAAACGCACATAACCAGATTGAGGAATACTACATTCATAATTTCCTTCATTGTTTTGGGATGCCATTGGAGTTGCCTGATAGTACCAGATACAGTGGTCAGAGGCTGCCTGAATGCATTTGGGCTTTCCAAGAATATTCCTGATATCTTCTTCACTTAATCCTTGTTTAAGATGTTGCCATTTTTTTTGTATTAACAGGGCTTTTTGATAGTTAGGGTTTTGCATCGCCGTCTGCAGGGCTTCGTTGTATTTGCCGGCGGCGGCTGTAAAAGTGTTCCACTGAGCATTGGTAACCTCGTATTTGCCGATACGGTAATTATAGTCAACCGCACCACTGCCGTAAGGATTTGCCCAAGGATGCCCAGACTCATCTGTTCCAGTTCTGGTATCCCCCGCATTGCCTACATTACCGATGGTTACAAAATTAATGTCAATTCCTCGTATTGTGTCGGCTGAGGCAAAATTTACTACAGTCATCATATATACGAAAACTATCAAAACTCTTACTTTTTTCATTATCTTCTCCTTCCAGAAATCCGCCAGAGGTTCTATCCCTCAATGGAGGGCGGATAAAATTATTAATCCATCCTTCGTCCGTTTTTGCGGACTACGGAGGACAAGTGATTTTTTCTCAAGGCAACGATGCCGAGAGAGATGGTAAATTTTCAGACACAGATTAACGCGGTTTCTTTAAGACACGGATTAACACAGATTTACACTGTTTTTAATTATATTTCTCTGTGTTTTCTGTGGGCTCTGTGGCTAAACTTTTTTTAAGATGAATTAATGAAGTGTTTCATTTTCTCTTCCTCCTACAAAATTTTTTTAGCCACTAAGGCACCAAGGCACAAAAATAATTTTGATTCCTACTATTCCTGGTACTCTTGCGGTTTCAGACTTTCCATATCCAGTATAGGGGGGGGTAACAGGTGTCAAGAGAAAAAAATAAAAAATAAAAGATAAAAAAATGGGATTGCCGCGTCCCTTCCGTCTTCACGTTGTTTCGACGCGACGTGTAGGGACTCGCGATGACGTCGTCGCCGTGCCGGCGACGGCTAAACTGGGAATAAAGCCGGGGTGTCAGAACTGCGATACGATACAGGGGCTGAATATCGAATATTGAATTGTGAAGTAAATCCGCCGAAGGCGAGGTGAACAATTTTAGATTTTGGATTAGACGGCGGGGTAAATAAAAACCGCCGGTGAAACCGTGGGCTAAATATTTAAGGAACTGGTGTCTGGGCGGCATTTTAGATTTTGGATTTTGGATTGCCGATTTTGGATTAATAAAAGTTTAGAATGAACAGTTTACAGAAGAACTAAAACCAGCCGGGGGTGACTATTCGGTAACTTTTGCCTTATTCGGCTCGGAGGTGACAGGGCTTTCTGAATGCTTTTCTGTCAGCGGACGCCTCCAGTTGGTCAAAATCTTTTCCATCTGGCTGTCAATCGCAAGGGGGTCAGGCTGAAGAGAAATATCGTGAACAACATTACAGGAACTGAGCACAACACCGTTGGCACGGTCAGGGGCCTGCCCACCCTGCGCAAAGAATTTTACGGCTGAATAATCAGACAATGGAGTTATCGCAATCAGGAAAAGTAAAAAGCCCGCGACTATCGTGCCGGTCAGAAAGCCGAGAGCGGCGGCGCCTGCACTATTCAAAATCTTCGGTAAAGACACAACATAAACGCCCGTGAAAAATCTGAAAGACAAAAGCTGCAACAGGGCGAAAAAACAGGCGGCTGCTATCAGGACAAAAGCAGCATAAGAATAATTGTCGAGATAATTTCTAATGTCGGGAATTTTGTCAACAATTTGCGGAGCCGTCATTATGCTCACATAAACGGAGATGAGCACATTGAACAAAAGAGCCCAGGTCGGATACCAGGCCTTTCTGTAACCGATACAGGCAAAGACAAGACCAATCGCTATTATAATCAGCTTCGGCATTTTTTATCCAAGATTCGAGGTTACTCGTTTTACTTCTTCAAGACAGGTAATTCCTTCCAAGGCAAGTTTCATCGCCTGCTTTCTCAGGTTTGTCTTATACTGCTCATCGCCGATATTTTTGAACTTGCTTATTGAAAAATCAGGCGAAAGAATCTGGGCCTTGACCTCGTCGCCAATAACCATAATGTCAAAGATAGCCGTTCTGCCCTTGTATCCCGTATCGCCGCAATACTGGCAGCCTGTCGGCCGCATTATTTTGCTTATATCCACATCCTTATCCCTGAATTTTTCAAGCTGAGCTTCACTAAGATTGGCGGGAGCCTTACATTCGGGACACAACTTGCGAACAAGGCGCTGCGAGATGATTAAATCAATCGCGGACGAAACAAGAAGCGGCTTTACACCCAAATCCATCAGACGAACGACTGCCGCGGCGTTGCTGCTGCTGTGCAGGGTCGCAAAAACAAGATGACCCGTCTGAGAGGCGCCGAGAGCCGTCGAAGCGGTCTCCTCGTCCCTGATTTCGCCGACGAATATCACATCGGGATTCTGACGAAGAACGCTTCGCAGGGCACCGGCAAAAGTTATGCCGGCCTTTGGATTGATTTCTATCTGGCTGGCCTGCGGCAAAACATATTCTATAGGGTCCTCAATGGTTATTACATTACGACTATTGAAATCTATTTTCTGAAGCATCGCCTGCATAGTAGTGCTTTTTCCGCTGCCGGTCGGGCCGCAGACGAGAATCATTCCCGACTGATGAGTAATCGAGTCCTCCGCGAGCTGCTGATATTGTTCATCCATGCCAAGGTCGGCAAGAGACAGGTGCATACCAACCTGACTGAGAATTCTTATCGAAAGTTTTTCGCCGTGCAGAACGCCTGCACTTGCCACACGAAAGGAAATATCGCCGTCGGCGGTTTTGGCAACAAAGGCGCCGTCCAGCGGACGGCGCTTTTCAGAGATATCCATTCCGGAAATAGCCTTGATACTGTTGACTATCGCGACACACTGCCTGAAGGGGACCTCTTCAGCTGCCCTTAACATGCCGTCGACCCGATACCGCACCACATAATTATCACTGCTGACAGGGTCTATAAGAATATCACTGGCGAGGCCTTCCACCGCGGTCGCTATTATCCGATGCGTGTGCTCAAGTATGCTCTTGTCATCCTTGCTGCCTTTGGCGTCGCCATACACTTCAAAGAGATTCCTGCCTAACGCGTCAAGCAGAATGATGGAACTTTTGCCGCGGGCGCCGGCAAAATGACTCAAGTCCACAATCTGGACGGCTTTGCCAAAGGCCCTTTTGACGGCTTCAAAAAAGGATATGCTGTGCTCCTGAACCCTCAGGACCGCTTCCGCTATAATAAAAACCAAAAGAACAAACGGACCCAAAACCAACATCAGGACGTTCATTGAGGCTTTTAATTTTTTTGGGATTATCGGACTGAATTCGAAACGCTGAATCAGATACATACACAGATAGAACCAGAAAATCAGAAAGGCAATTCTTAAAGGACTGAAAAGCAATTTTACGGCCAGCCACTGCATATTTTAAAAGCCTCTAATCCTCAAAGATAAAAAACAGTTAAAAGATGTATTAAATATAAAATATATCAGCAGGCCAGGGCTTTGGCAAATAAAAAAACACGATAAACGCGGGTTTTGCAAGGTTGTCATCCTATAAATTCGTTGCCGACCTTTCTGGCCCGCTGCGGTTTGTCGAGATTTATACCCAGCAAAACGCCAGTCTCGACGAGAATGTTCCAGCCGGCAGCCAGATAGACATAATTGGCAAGCTCGCCGATATCTGGAACTTTTACCGTAGGGAAAATGGTGTCCTCATCGCAGAGGGCAAAAACCTTCAAGCCGACGCCATCGACAAGCGTCTGTTTTATCTTTTCAAGCTCGCTTCTGAACGGGTCGATAAGGACAACCACATCGCCGGGCTCCATCACTTCCTCAATGCCGTGAACGGCGAAAGTACCTTCGAGATAGTCGCTCTTTTTGCGAGCGACTTCGTTGGCCTTGAGGGTGAGCTCCTGGGCGACGCCATCGTTTCGGCCGGCAAAATAGATTGTGCCGGCAGAAGCTGCCGCGTTTATAATTTTTTTGTCTATCGGCATCATAAGAGCGAGGTTAAACGCGTCGGCAAGCTGAGCGAACTTTTTGCTGATATCCATATTTTGCGTCGCAGCCAATAAAGACTGAAAAAACAAGGCCTGCTCGGCCACGCTCTTTGTCGCGGCCACCGCCTCTTCCCTGCCGCAGCTTAATATGAAAGTCTGATTTGCGAGAGATTCGAGCTTTGTGCAGCGACCGGCGGTAATCGCATAAAGATGTTTATGCCCAACGTTCCTCAGCCGTTCAAAAAGGCGGATGTCTTCTTTCGTTTGACCGCTGTATGAAGCGGCGAAGACAACAAAATCGGACAAATCATAACAGCAGGCCTGAAGGCCGCCTTCGACCGCGAGATTCAAATTGTATCCCGCTCTCCTTGCACAGTATATCGCGTTGGCGGCGGGGAAAATCCTGCTTGAGCCTTCGCCGGTAAAAAACAATTTCCCTTTTTCCTTTATCGAACTGACAACCTCATCGGCATTTTTCAGGGTGAAACGGCGAATGATGTCCGGCGTCTGCATCATTTCGCGAACAAGAGCAAATTGAGAATATTTTTTGTCGCCGTTCATTTTCTCCCCATTACTTTAAGGCTGTATTATTTTTTGAATCTTATCTTAACGCTGTTCGCATGGGCGTCAAGGCCTTCTGCCTGCGCAAGGCGAACAATATCATCGGCGCTCTTGGCAAGCATATTTTTGTCATACTCAATAATACTGGTAGATTTTATAAAATCGTTGCAGGAAAGGGCGCTGAAAAATCTTGCAGTTGTGCCAGTAGGAAGTGTATGGCTGGGACCTGCCCAATAATCACCGGTTGCCACCGGTGTGTATTCACCAATAAAAATTGCACCCGCATTTATAATTCTATCAGCAATTTTTCGGCTTCGAACCCCACACTGTATTTGAAGATGTTCAGAAGCAAATACATTAGCTGTGGTTATAGCCAAGTCCATATTTTTAAAAACAAATATCTTTCCGTCTTTCACTAAAGATTCGACAAGTAAATCTTTCCCCGACAATTCACTTGCCTGTTTTTCAAGCTCGGCAAGCACATTTTCTGCTAATGTATGAGAATCAGTAAAAAGGACTGCGCTGCCGGGATTGTGTTCAATCTGACTTAACATATCCGCCGCGACCCATGCGGGATCAGAAGAATCATCCGCAATAATTAAAATCTCACTTGGGCCTGCAATTGAGTCAATACCAACCATGCCGAATACTTCTCGCTTAGCCATCTGTACCCAGGCATTTCCGGGGCCGACAATCTTATCAACTTTCTGTCTATCTTTGTATCCACACGCCAAAGCGGCAACAGCCTGGACACCCCCTATTCTGTAAACTTCACTAATGCCCAATTCACAGCATACCGCTAATGTTACAGGATGAATGCTACTATTATATCTTGGCGGAGAAACTACAACTATTTCCTTAACACCTGCAACCTGAGCAGGAACAGCGGTCATTATTACTGTTGAAGGCAAAGGCGCTGATGCACCGGGGACACAAATTCCGACTCTTTCTATCGGGGTGTATTTTATGCCTGTGCCATTTGTACAGGTTTTATTTTTGCCGATGAAAATTTCTTCCTGATATTTTCTGACATTTGAAATTGATTTTTTGATGGAGGCTAAAAGGTCTTTATTAATTTCGCTGTGTGCTTTTTGCAAATCCTTATCAGAAACACGGAACTGTTCGGGAGTCAATTTTACCCCATCAAATTTTTCAGTATATTCCGCAACGGCAATATCTCCTCTGATAGTAATATCACATACAATGTTTGCAACATCTTTTCTTCGCTCGTCCTCCAAGAAGGTTGGTTTGATTGCCGAATAACATATGCTTTTCAGTCTCTTTTCAAAATCCGATTCTTTATAAGATATTAAAATTTTTCTCAGTTCTGTTTTCATGTTTTTTATAAGACGAAAAAGTTATCTTGCGAAATTGCCGTGATTGTATGCTCTTGTCGCGCGCTGAAGCAGCATATAGTTTTTGCCTTTACAGCCTGTAACGATGGCAGAAATTTTAAACCGCATAGGGATTGTCGAAAGAGACTGCTGGCCGGCCATATTTTCAATCGCCTGGCAGCGGAGAAGCGGCAGAGAAAGCGAGTCGATATTTCTGCCCAACGCGTCAAAATCAAAATAAAAGTCATTTCCATCCTGCCGCAAAAAGCCGGTGCGGTCGGATATTATTCCATCGGATTCGGTCGAAAGCGGTTTTTTAAGCTCGGCGAGGTTTATCATCCGCTTGGGCCTAAGCAGAGCCAGGACATCATCGGGAATGATTTTTTCCTCATTCGCGTCGGCAGAACCGGGCTCCACCTGGGGCTGATTAACCTCTGTAACGGGGAGGAAATACGAAAGATAAATAAAATTCCTGCCACGGTATCTTGTGAATTTGCCCCAGATGCGGAAATTTTTGTTCTCGTCGCCGACAGCCTGAGCAAGCTTTTCAAGCATGCTCGAAGGAAGAATTTCGACGGCGGTATCAACCGCCAAAACACCTTCACCATCTGTCAACGGCTCAAAAACCTTAAAATACCAGGTGCCATCCTGCGATGAGATTTTTCCGTCAATACCGTCAATCATGAAACCATCTTTGAGAGCGTTGGGATTTCGAGATGAATTCCGACCGAAAGCAGAGGCGACAACCGCAAAAATCAAAAATAAAATTACCGCTGTAATCCGTTTCATCATTGAACGCGTTCCTTCAAAATTTCCACAACCTGCGCAGGCGACCGAGCAACAGTTATAAATTCAACGCTGTGCCTGTCATCAACCGCGATGATATCAAGCAACGGCCTGAAAAAGTCGGTTAGCAGTATAACCGGTTTGGGCGGATTTACAAAGCCTTTGTTTGCAAGCTCCCAGACATACGCAAACTCAAGCAGCGTGCCTGTCCCGCCGGGAAGAACCACGTAAGCAGAGCCAATTTCGATGAGTTTTGAAAGCCGCTGCTGGAGATTATCGGTTTCAATCCGGTCTGTGATAAATTCATTCGGCCCTTTCCTGCCAAAGGCCCGGCAGGTAATACCAAAGGTCTTTCCGCCGGCCTGTTTTGCACCTTTCGCTGCGGCGAGCATCGTTCCATCGTAACCGCCGTTGGCGATTGTGAAACCTGCCTGCGCAAGAAACCGGCCAAGCTCAAACGCAAGATTGAAAACCTTATCGCCGTCTTCAGCGCTGCTCGTGCCAAAAATCGTTACGATTTTTTCGCTCATCTGTTTTTCGTATAATTCAACAAGCCACCGGCGAGAAGAATCTGCCGGTCCCTGGTGGAAAAACTCAATTTGCATCCGAATTCAATGCGGCGGGTTTTGTTTTTGACGATGATAAAATCCGCCGATTTGACTGCGTCATTAAGATTTTCCACTTCAAGTTCGTCAGCAGCGTCAATTTTTTCGTAATCAGCGGGGTTTTCAAACTCAAGAGGCAAAACGGCGAAATTTATTAAATTGGCCTTGTGAATCCGCTCAATACTCTTTGCAATTATCATTCGAACGCCGAGATACATCGGGCACAGTGCCGCGTGTTCACGGGAAGAGCCCTGGCCGTAACTTTCAGCGGCAATAACAACGCCGGCGATGCCTTTATTCCTGAGCTCAACGGCTTTTTGAGCAAAAGTCTCTTTGCCCTGCTCGTTAAAACTATTAAAAACATATTTTGAATATTCAGGAACATTCGAACGATACTTTAAAAGCGCCCCTGCCGGCATAATGTGGTCGGTTGTAATTTTATCGCCGCATTTGAGAAGCACTTTACCTCGCAGATTGTCCGGGAGCTTTGCCGGAGATTGCGGAACAACGATGGTCGAACCCCGCAGAACTTTTACCTTTTTTGCCTCCTGCGGCGGGAGGGGCTTTTGAATCATACTATCGTCAAGGAGAAATTTTTCGGGCAGCTCGATTTTCGGGTATTCAATTCCGGCTTTGCGAGGGTCGATGATTTCGCCTTTTAGGGCCGCTACCGCCGCAACTTCGGGGCTTGCCAGAAAAACATTGTCATTTTTCGTGCCGGTTCGGCCGGGGAAGTTTCTGTTAAAAGTCCGCACAGTAACCGTGTTGTCCGCAGGCGAAAGACCCAGACCTATGCAGGGCCCGCAGGCAGTTTCGAGAATCCGTGCGCCGGCGGCAATAATATCAGCCAGGGCACCGTTGGCGGCGAGCATGTTCAGGACCTGCCTGCTGCCCGGAGCAACGGCAAATTCGACCATCGGATGTATTGTTCTGCCCTTAAGAATTTTTGCGACCAGCATAAGGTCGGTAAAACTGGAATTTGTGCAGCTTCCAATGATGACCTGATTGACTTTTGTTCCTTCGAGAGACTTTACAGTCCTGATATTGTCCGGCGAAGGCGAACAGGCAGCGAACGGCTCAAGTGCCGAAAGGTCAATCTCTATTATTCGGTCATATTGACAGCCGTCATCGGCAGATGACGGCACAAAATCTTTTTCCCTGCCCTGGGCCGCGAGGAATTTTTTAGTCTGCTCGTCCGACGGAAAAATACTTGTCGTTACGCCGAGCTCTGCACCCATATTCGTAACGGTCGCTCTTTGCGGCACAGAAAGCGATGAAACGGCAGGGCCGAAATACTCAATCACACAATCAACATTACCTTTTGTGGTAAGTATGCTCAGTAATTTGAGGATTATATCCCTGCTTGCAATCCACGCCGGCAGTTTGCCGGTAAGTTTTACGCCGATTACCTTCGGGCAGGCGAGATAAAATGCCCCGCCACCCATTGCGACCGCAACGTCGAGGCCGCCTGCACCGACGGCGAGCATCCCGATGCCGCCGCAGGTCGGCGTATGCGAGTCGCTGCCGAGCAGCGTCGCGCCGGGTTTACTGAAACGCTCAAGATGAACCTGATGACAGATTCCATTGCCGGGCCGTGAAAAATACACGCCTGTTCTGGCGGCAATGCTCTGCAGATAAAGATGGTCATTGTGGTTTTCCGGGCCGAACTGGCTCATATTGTGGTCGATGTAACTTGCCGAAAGCTCAGTCCGAACCCGCTCAATACCCATAGATTCAAACAGCAAAAACGCGGTCGTGCCGGTAGCATCCTGTGTAAGAGTCTGGTCGATTTTTATGCCGATGGGCCGACCTTTTTCCAGTTCGCCGTCAACAAGGTGTTTTTCGAGAATTTTGCAAGTAAGTGTCTTGGCCAATTTTAACTCCAGTTATCACAAGAAACTGTGATTCTAATAACAAATGTGGAGTTTTGCAATAAGATTAAGGAAAGGGATATAAGGCGAAAAAAAAACCGGCCTTTCACCGTCAAGGCGAAAGGCCGGCAACGACTGCAGCCTGATTACAGTCTGTTTTTTTTTAATTAGTTGTAATCGTTAACGAGATAATTATCCTCCGCGGTTTGAGGATAGTTGTTTGTGGTACTGCCTCGTTGTGGTTCTATCGTGCCGCCACACTGCCTAAGCTCTGCCTGCTTATCAGGGGTCTGAAGTGCCATCTGAGCATCAGTCTGCTGCCAGGTTGTATAAATATTATCCATTTGTACGCCACAATTAGCGCTCTTTTCAAATTTGACGTGCTGGTCAACATACATAACATTCTGGCCGTCCTTCTGGTGATACACATTGTTCCCAAGAGGAATAGATTCGGGAGCTACCTTCTTATTTTGACTATCCCACTTATACAAATCCGCCCCCGCGGCATTTGCACCGTAGCCGGTAGCGCCGTTAGTAGCAAAATCCCAGAATGGGTTTCTGTCGGCTATGACTGCCATAGCAGGGTTTGAAATCCCTGATACAGGGTGAGCACTCGCTGTAACGCCATCAGGCTGCATCGGTAACTGATAAGAGTAGCTGTTGTGGCCTCTGCCGCGAGCTTTGTTTGCCGGTACATCGGCAGATGCGCCAAAATCCCAAACATCTGTAAAGCTTTGACCGTACTGAGTTCCACTTGGAATGGTATATGTAGACAGTTCAAATTTCTTTTCATCGCTACCGGGACAGATAAACTGGTCGGGAGATACATCAGCATATTTGATCAGAAGATAAAGATTTGCACTGAGCGTAGCTTTATTTGTACCGATGGCATTATTGGTAGTACCGGGCGCGTCTTTTATTTTCCAGTCCCATGTACACTTAGCAGAATCCTTGGTTGCAGTGCCAAAATCCCATACTGTGGAACCATTACCGGCGATTGGATACGATTCATATTTGTCGTCGGTAGCATAGGTCAGGATTGCCTTTCCAAGACCGCCAATGTTTGTGCCGCACATAATACGCTGGGCAAGCTGTCTGACCTTACCCAGAGCCGGCATCAAAATGGCCAGCAACATAGCAATAATTGCAATAACCACCAACAATTCGACAAGTGTAAAACCTTTCTTTTTCATTTTTTTTCTTTCCATAACCTTTCCTTTCAAAACTGCCGAGAGATTCGCAAAAGTGCTGTCTCCGGCAACAAACTTAATTTTATGAGAACAACTAACTGCCCAATTCGGTCTTCGGTCGGTCCTGCGAAAATCTCTTTGTTAACAATAACTTCAGCCGAAAAGCAGCACTTTTTACTCATTTTCACTAAATTGCCACAGAAACCGTTAAATCGTCACAGATGAATATTTAAACTAACATCGAAAAAAAGACGTTCTAACTTTAAACTTATATTAAATAGAAGTCTCAAAAAGAAGGGCTGAAAAGAGATATGATAGAAGGTTAAAAATTATAATGGCATTATTAAATTATTATTATTTTCTGCCCAGCCTTTTTAAGGCCATTCTTCATATTACACTATAACACAGTCTAATAATCCTGTCAAGAAAAAAATAAAAAAAGACAGCCATAAAAATGCGAAAAAGGTATAAATATAGACTGCGTATACCGGACTTATTTAATCCGTAATTCCCCATTTGTTCCGGAATGTGGACGGTTTTGTCAGTTTGGCCGAATTTTGAAAACCTGTTACCGGACTTAATACAACCGAATAAAAAAATAATCACAAAATGTTTGACTTTTGCATCAGAAATTTTTAGTATTTGGCGGTTTTTGTGCATTTCAAAGAAAGATTGCTGACAAAAGCCATAAAATAACCATTTTTGAGACGACGGGAGGCACTATGGCTGTAAAAAACGCTAAACAGTTCCTGCAGGAAAAATTAGACAAAGACAACTTAAACAAGCTGATGGCTGTCAACAATGAGAATCTACATAAGTTCATCGCAGATGCCGTCGAACTGACAAAGCCTGCGAGTGTCTTTGTTTCCGCAGATAAGCCGGCAGATATCGAATATACACGAAAACAGGCAATAAAAACCGGCGAAGAACGGCCTTTAAAAATAAGCGGACACACAATCCACTTTGACGGAATGGACGACCAGGGCCGTGACCGCGAAGTTACAAAATACCTTATTCCAAAGGCCGATACGCTCAGCAAAGCCCTCAACCAAATCGAACGAGAGGAAGGCCTGGCTGAAATTCGCGGCCTGCTCGACGGAGTAATGAAAGGCCGAACAATGATTGTCCGCCTTATGACACTGGGGCCTAATAATTCAGATTTCAGCATCCCCTGCGTCGAATGCACCGATTCATTCTACGTCTCGCACAGTATGAACCTGCTGTACCGATTAGGTTACGAAGAATTTAAACGATTGGGGCCGAAGGCGAAATTCTTCGCTACGCTGCACTCCTGCGGTAAGTTAGACGAGCGTATGGTCAGCATCGAATCAGACAAAAAACGAATTTACATCGACTATACCACCGACACCGTTTACAGCGTCAACACACAATACGGCGGAAATACAATAGGACTCAAGAAACTTGCGCTGCGACTGACGATTCGCAAGGCAGACCGCGAAGGCTGGCTTGCTGAGCATATGTTCCTTTCCGGCGTTTACGGCAAGGGCGGAAGAAAGACTTATCTTGCCGGCGCGTTTCCAAGCGCCTGCGGCAAGACCTCGACGGCTATGCTGCCGGGCGAAACAATTCTCGGCGACGACATCGCTTACTTTAAAGCAGTGAACGGCAAATGTATGGCTGCCAACGCTGAGGCGGGAATTTTCGGAATTATCCAGAACGTTACCGCAAAAGACGACCCTGCAATATGGGAAACGCTGACAAAGCCGGGTGAAGTGATATTCTCCAACGTGCTGGTAAAAGATGGAACACCTTATTGGCTCGGTATGGGAACCGATACACCCGCTGACGGCGAAAACTTCTCAGGCGCCTGGCAAAAAGGCAAAAAAGACACAAAGGGCAATGAGATTCCTTTAGCCCATAAAAACGCACGATATGCTGTTGCGCTGCACGCACTTAAAAATTGCGACCCTGAATTAGATAACCCTAAAGGCGTGGAACTGGCCGGCATTATGTATGGCGGACGAGATGCGAAATCTTATGTCCCCTGCCAGCAGGGTTTCGACTGGGAGCACGGAATTATCGCATACGGCGCATCACTGGAAACCGAAACGACTTTCGCAACTGTCGGCAAGGAAGGCGTGCCGGAGATTAACCTGATGAGTATTCAGGACTTTGTGGCTATTTCGCTGGGCAAGTATGTAAAGAATAATCTCGACTTCGGCAGGAAACTCAAAAATCCGCCGCTGGTATTCGGCGTGAATTATTTTCTGTGCGACAAGAACGGCAAATTTGTCAACGGCGTCCGCGACAAACACGTTTGGGTAAAATGGATGGAGCTTAGAGTGCATAACGAAGCCGGCTGTATGGTTGCACCGACCGGACATATCCCCTGTTATGAAGACCTTCAGAAATTGTTTAAAGAGACACTCAAAAAAGATTACTCAAGGGACGATTATGTAAAACAGTTTACAATCCGCACAAAAGAGAACCTTGCCAAGATAGACCGTGTGGAAAAATTTCATCGGGAAAACGTTACCGAGGCGCCGGCAGAGGTATTTAAGGTTTTAGCCGAACAGAAGAAACGGCTCGAAGCGGCAATGAAAAAGTTTGGTGATTATGTCTCGCCGTTCGACCTCGAGAAAAAATAACCCTGTCAATCGGCGGGCTTTTTAAATAATAAAGCAATTTCTTTCAGTTTGGCAACATCCAGTTTGCCGCTGCCAAGTGTCGGCATCGATTCTATTTTAATATAATTATCGCGTTTCGGCTTGCATATATTCGGCAAATTACTTTTTGCGATAATATCATACAATTTTTCGGCGGGGCCAGCCTGCGGAAGATACAGAACAATAAGTTCTTCACCTTTTTTTTCGTCCGGAACGGCTGTAACGGCAATGAGCTGCTCACTTGTGCCGAGAGCATCGAGCAAAACCTGCTCAACAGCGATGTGAGAAACCATTTCGCCGGCAATTTTACTGAACCGCGAGAGCCTGTCTGTAATTGTTATAAAACCATCGGCGTCAATCTTTGCGACATCGCCGGTATTATACCAGCCGTCTTTCAAGACTTCTCTGGTTTCATCTTCCATATTCAGATAACCGAGCATAATGTTTGGCCCCTTTATCAGCAGCAAACCATCTTTTCCAACGGCTAAAGGTTCTTTGGTTTCAAAACTCGCGATTTTTGCCGCCACGCCCGGAACCGGCTGGCCGACAGAACCTTCCCTTGTGCCCACCTGATGCACACCGCCAGCCTGGACATCCGGAATATTCAAAGACACGACCGGCGAAAGCTCCGTGGCTCCGTAACCTTCCAGCGGCCGAATGCCGAACTTGTCTTCAAATATATCAGCTAACTGCTTTTTAAGTTTCTCCGCGCCCCCCACTACCAGCCGAAGACTGGAAAAATCCTCTCTTTGTGCGCGCCTGATATAATTCAAAAGAAACGTCGGCGGCGTGAATAAAATAGTTGAGCGATTTTCACGAACACTTTGGCCGACCGCAGGCCCGTCGAGCGGATTGGCAATGAAGCTTACCGAAACGCCGCTGATAAGAGACAACCACAAGCCGCAGTTGAACCCGAAACAATGGAAGAACGGCAGCACACCGCAAAGATTATCGTCCGACCTTAACCGAACAACCATCCGCACGGCCTCGATATTTGAAATGAGACTGTGATGACTGAGCATGACCCCCTTGGGCCTGCCGCTGCTGCCGGAAGAGAAAATAACTGCCGCCAAATCATCGCCGCTGTGCGGGAGGTTTTTAATTAAAAACGACATCGGCAAAAAACTTGCTTTCAAATATGCCTTAATTTTTGCCCGCAGGTTTATCCCGGCCGCGATGTCCTCAAGAAAAACAACGCCATCCAACGCTTCGGATATTCCCGCTTTTTCCACAAATTTGCGAGATGAAATAATACATTTTATGCCGCATTGCTCGATGGCAAAGCTTCTTATCTGGCTGCCGGCGGTATAGTTCAGGTTCACCGCTATTCTGCCTGAGATAGTCACCGCTAAATTGGCAAGAGCTCCGCCCGCCGACGGCGGCAGAAGTATCCCTACCTTGTCGTCAGGTTCTGTGAGCTTTTTTGTCACTTCAGCAATCGCTACAGCACTCACAAGAGTCTGGCCGTAATTGAGGCGTTTGCCGATCGAATCGGAAATACACCGTCTGCGCCAGTTTTTTCGAGCCGTTTTAACAAAGTTATATGCCAATGACCGCTTAGGCGATTTTAAACTATTAAAATACTCACAGGAAAGCTCGGTCACCTTTTGTCTTATCTGATTTGCCGATGAATCGGCGGGCAAGGGAGCGCCAAAATGAATTGAGACCGGATACGGAAATTTTTTAGGCAGCATTGATAATACGCTGCCGCTGTAGTAGCTGAAAATACTGCCCCACACTCCGCCGAGATATACGGGGATAATATCATAGCTGCTGCCCCTTACTATCCGTTCAAAACCGGCTTTAAATCCGGCCATCATTCCGCTGCGAGTCATCATCCCTTCGGCAAATATACACACTAAAAATCCGTCATCCATTGCCTGACGGGCCTCTCTGAGCGAGGTAATAATCTTTTTTGGCGGGTCTGCGGCTGATACAGGAATAACCTTCATCAGCTTCGCAATCGGCCGCAGCCACCACTTATTATAAAAACGCTTCTCCATAACAAAACGGATTCGCCGCTGCTGCGTAGCCGCCAAAAGCAGCACATCCACCCATGAAACGTGATTACAAACCAATAGCGCACTTTTATCTGTGTCCATAGGGACATTTTCAATACCAGTTACTTTAATCCGATAGCACAGCCGGGTAAGCAATACACACAGAAAACGAACCAGAAAATCAGGCAGCAATATTATCGTTACAATAGTCGGCACTAACGTCATTATGCCAAGAACCATAAATGCTTGTCCTGCCGACAATCCCCAAAGACTGCTGAAACAATAAATCAGGCCCGAAGCCAAAAGCACACCGACCCAGCCCAAAAAATTTGACGCTGCCAGAATTTGGCCTCGCTGCTGCGGCGGACTGCGAAACTGAATAAATGTATTAATAGGAACGATAAACAGGCCGGCACTTACTCCCATTACGAAAGCCAGCACAACGGTAGGATATAAAGCCGGTATAAACCCAAGCCCGACCGACGCAAAAGTCAATCCGATTGCACCCAGCGGCACAACTCCGAATTCCACATTTCGGCCTGAAAGCCTGCCTGCCCAGAAAGAACCAATCCCAATGCCTGCTGCCCCAATAACAAATAAATACCCGCTTTGTGCTTCACTCAGTCCGAGATGTTTTATTCCATAAGGAAGGATGTTTGAATAAATGAAACCGCCTATCAGCAAAAAATATGCTGATGCAATGACAGCCAGCAGCAGGTCTCTATCGCGACGAATGTCCCGTATTGTTCGCCAGATATCCTGCAGGAAAAACAGCGATGCGGGTTTGACGGTGCCGACCGCTGCTGTCGGTGAAATCATCAAACTCGCTGCCAATCCTAAACCTGCGATTAAGATACAAACCGTTCCCATCAGCGCGAATCTTCCGCCTGTTATCTGCGACAAAAGCGGTCCCATCGCTGTTCCTATTACAATAGCCAGATACGTAAATGCCTCCAGCAGGCCGTTTGCCTGCGATAGTTGTTCGGTTTTAACTAATTCCGGAATAATTCCGTATTTGGCCGGTGAAAAAAATGCACTGTGAGATGCCATCAGGAACAATACACAATACGGGCCAAACGCGCTCTGCGATAAGAACAGTGCGCATCCGGCGGCCATTACCACAACTTCCATTACTTTGAGCAAAACTATAATATTGCGTTTGCTGAAACGGTCGGCCAGTTTGCCGGCGGTCGCCATAAAAAACAGAAACGGCAGCACAAAAACCGCTCCGGCAAGTGCCGTTATATTGCTCGCGGCCGCTTTGCCCTGCAGCCTGATTAGAAACAGAATTGTCAGAAGCTTGAAAGTGCTGTCGTTAAGCGCACCAAAAAACTGCGCAGCGTTGAACCATCCAAAAGAGGCCCCAAGTTTTACCCCGTTAGAGACTGGCTGTCCTTGACAGCCGTCAGGTATCTTTGATACCTTGTTTCTAACGGGGTTTATTTTTGCCGCAGAACCCATCTTATAAACCTCCAGGCTACAGTAATCTTAACAACTAACCATCAATTTTCAAGATAACTGCGTATCTGCGAAAACACCTCTTTACGATAAACAATCGATTCGTTAAATAATTCGTGCCGGGCATTTTCAATCAACTCTATCCGGGAATTTTTAAATTTCGATAGAATAAACCTGATATTGTACTGCCAATCAATGATGTTGTCTTTTAAGCCTTGAATAACCAGTGTCGGACGCCGGGAAGTTTTAGCATTGGTAATTTTTTCGTCCCATTTAAACATCGCATTGACCCAATTCATTGAAACCTTTTTTGCCTGCAGCGGGTCTTTATATTTTACAAATTGCAAAAAATCTTTATCCGAGGAAACATTGCGAAAAACTCTCGGCAGATTATTGCAAAAAGGCCGGCATATCGAAAAACCGATTTTTGACAATAACCACAAATCGCTTCGCTCTAAAGGCGCAACTAAAATCACCTTATCAAAACAATCCTGGTGCCCTGCAAAAAGATAATCCATGATGGCGGCTGCGCCGGTGCTGTGGCCTATTATGTGATATGGACTGTGCAATTGCGGTTTGACTATCTTCATAAAATCACTGAGCGAATCACTGTATTGTGAAAAATCATCGATGGCTGTCGGCTCGCCAGAAGACAGGCCGTGGCCGGGCAGGTCATAAACAGCTACTGCAAAACCGCTATCGAGCAAATATTTAATCAATTTGCTTAATAAGCCGCAGTGGCTCAAATAGCCGTGAAGAATGAGAACTGTTGCTTTGTATTCTTTTGGTTTTAAGATATGCCCTGCTAAAGTGAAACCATTGCTTTGAAATGTGCCGAAAAAATGTTCTGCCTTATTGTCAGCCACGTCAAGGCCGTAATGCCTGAAATACAAAAAGGTCGAATACGAATATGTGCTTTTTGTACCTAACGGCTGTAAATGATTTCTGGTTTCAGCAATAATCTCTTTGATATCATTCAGCATTTTTTTAAAGCTTGTTTTAAGTGCCAGCTAAGTTAGTTTTTCACGAATGTTACACCATTCAATACCATCCTGGAGCGTCCGTCTTCAACAAACGGGGTTCGGTCAATGTGATATACTGTTCCGTAATTACCCGGCGAGACGACTTCGAGACCGCCATCGCCTATGAACTTTACCCGCATTCCTTCGATATCTTGCGGAGCAACCCCGATGTTCAGCGCCTCGCAGTCCGGTTTATTATGATCTGCAATTTGCCTGATATTCGCCACTCCCTGTGCCTTAATCTCAAGCTGAAATCCTGATTCGGACCTCCATACTCCAACGAATGTCTGCCTCTCCTGTGGGATGGGAACCGGTTCTTTGAAGTGTCCCCAGACTCCTGACACGGCTTCGCCAAGGCCGGGCAGGATGAATATCAGTACAAGAAAACCTATTACAGTGGACAACAAAACAAGAATGGCCCCTTCCTTGCTCTTTATAACACCAATAATCCCTGTAAAAAAAGCGCCTACCCCGGCAACAGCCGTAATACCGATAGCGAGGAGCTTTTCCGTATCGCTGCCCCGCAGGACGAAGTGAAACACTGCCACCAACAAAAAGAATATCACAATCAATGCGACCGACCATTTGCCTAAAACAGTTTTTGGAAGAAAACTAACCATACTTTTCTCCTTTCAATAATTCGTCAATATTACAGTACTATCCAGCGTTTTTTCTCAGCCCCCCTGATATGAGAAGCACGATGCTTCCGAGCATACCGATAACGAACAATGCAGGGCAGACAATAACAGCCAAAATGAAAAAGACGGCCTCATCGCCCTGTGTTCCGGCAAAGAACAGGCCGTAAACCAGATTGTGCAGAATCACACAGATTGGAATGCCTGCGGCCGAGGCGCCGGTCAATATGAAAAATATTCTTCGTATGAGCGGCTCTTTTAGCTTCAAAGTCAGTACCAAAAGTGTTATCGCAAGAGCGCAAAAGATTATTGCGATAACAGCAAATACTAAAAGAGGCATCCTATGCCCACAAAAAAACCACCGCTTTGCTATGCCTGCCACCAGTGCGGCAAAAATTACAACCAGTGCCCAGAAGATAACGTTCCTTATTTGAAGTGCTTTTGTTTCCATGATTTTTCTCCTTCACTGTTTAAATATATATATATTGTTAACATCTTAACTATTTCGGTAAAAATTTTTTCTTTCTGCTTATTTGCTGATATTGGCTCGTACCTTTTCAAGAATTGTTATCAGTTTTTTCTGCTCCGGGGCGGCAACGCCGGACATCACCTGCTGCACCTGCTCCATATATAAAGGCTCGGCTTTCGCAAAAATCTTTTTTCCTTTGCCGGTCAATTTAATTATGTTCGTTCGCCTGTCTGCAGAAATATTCGTCCGCACAACGAATCCTGCTTTTTCCATTCTGTCTATCAGCGTCGTGATGTTGGCACGGTTGACAAGCATCATATCACTCAACTGAGCCTGGCTCAGGCCCCCTTCGGGGCCGCCCTGCTCGCTGAGAAGCATCATAACGTTGAATTGGACATCGGTCAGGCCGAAGGTTTTAAAAAACACATCGGCACGTTTCTTGAGCAGACCCGCCGTATAGTAGATATTCAGCATGGCTTCATGTTCGATTACATCGAACCCCTTTTTTAACTTTAATTCTTCTTTGAGCGACATAATTAATTCTCCATAGTTAAAATGTTAATACATAGACTATATACATACTAACTATACTGTCAAGAAAATTTCAGAAAAAATTCAAACTGCTTGTGCAGGTGTATAAACCATTGTCAAAAAAGAGTTAATAACATAGGAAAGTTTTTATAAAAAAAGTTAAATATTTACTTTACTTTTAATAAAATTGCCATATAATATACAAAAACTAAATGCTTGTCCCCGCCAGTGCGGGGAATCGTCATTGTAAATTGACGTAACCTTTGTGAATAAAAAGGGATACGAAAATGGCAAAAATGAGTGGTATTAATTACCCGATGTTGAAAGTAAAGAATCAATTAGTCAAAGTTGACCCTGATATTTATGCGAAAATCGTAAATACAAATCCTGAATTCCCTCACAAAAAATTTAATATGTACATCAATATCGACAAATTGGGATACGTTTATATTTTCACCAGCCATAAACCCGTAAAACGCCAGGCCCTTTCTCATTTTGTATTAAATGCTCAGCGAGGCCAGGTTGTTGACCATATCAATGGCTGCAAATTAGACAATCGAAGATGTAATTTAAGGCTGACCGACCATCGTCAGAACAGTTTGAATGTAAAATGCACTAATGGCACTGGTTTTTATGGAGTTTCTGATAAGAAAGTCAGAAACAATTATAAATATTACAATGCCGAGTTTATGCAAAGAAATGGCAAACGTCTCATTTTCAGAGGGCCGCATACGGATGAGGGTTTGATACTTGCCGCTATGGCAAGGGACAGGTTTGTTTTACAGAATGGCGAAGAAAACTACGCAAGGCTGAATTTTGAACATTTTAAATTCAAAACGTTTAAATATCTGTTGTTAAACGCGGACCTCGAGAAAATCAATCAGCAGCTCTATAATGACTATAAATCCTCACAGCAGAATAATATCGTTTTAAAGAATTGTATCAGCCGCCCTGTACGTACGGCAAATCTCCCCCGCCCCGCTTGATTCTCTTTTACCTGTGCAGCAATATTTTAGAGATAAATGCCTTAAAAAACGAAATAATAACACTGATAATCTTTAATAGTTTCTTAAAGATTCCTTTCTTCTTCTCCTCAGTCCTCACGTTTCCCTGAATAGATGCTCTATCTCCAATTTGTAGATTTACGGCATGGACATCCCCAAATATGTTTATGTTGTTTTTTCTCATTTTGCAATTTCCTTTCATAATTTGCCATTGTTCCCGGTGCGGGCAGCCCGCCTGTACATAAGTATCCAGTTCAACTCTACCGTTCCAGATTGCTTTTTGAAGCCTGTCAGGTTTGATTTTGAGAAGTTCGGCAACTTCTTTTGTGGAGTGATACTTTTTCATTTCGTAATACCTTAAAAAACTTCATCAATGGCGACTTCCTTATCGCCTCGAAAGGGGGTTTCAACGAAATAAAAAAAGAGGGAGAAGTTATAACATAAAGGATGACAACAAGTTAGAAATGCCAGAATTTTATAAAATGTTTATAAAACTCTTTCGCTGTTATCATCTTTGTCCTGTTCTTCAATGAGGCTGTCAAGTTCAGCTTGACTTTGTTTGTGTTCTCTGTTTTTTTTGGAAGACCTATTGTCGTGGTCGTTAAAATATTCGGAAGATGTTGCAGACCGTATGTTTTCTGTGGTATTTACGGCGGTCTTTTTTGCTATGCGACCGTCTTTGTAAGCCTTACTATTTCTAATTTCTGGTTGTGAAAACCCTGTTTCCTTTGCAACCTGTTCGGTCGTAGGGTTAACACCAAGAAGTTGTTTTAGGTCATAGCAAGCCTTTAATATGGCAGCTTCCCTGTTGTCTTTTTCCTGTTTTGTTGCTCTTTTCCTTTTTGCTATCTCGGCTTCTATTTCCGCATATTTTTCAGGGCTTTCAGCGTTAAGCTTGCAATAACCTTTAATTGCCCAAGCCGATTCTCTTAATTTTGCAGAAAATTGGTTTTTTTTAATTATTTCGATAAGTTCAGCAACACTACC
>Ga0315286_10000923_pt1 | contig 25853 bp, 30 predicted proteins | sample YL17G10_0_MG_FD_205038 | JGI IMG/M metagenome (GOLD analysis project Ga0315286, IMG submission 205038) | Sediment microbial communities from Yellowstone Lake, YNP, Wyoming, USA - YL17G10_0 | ecosystem: Environmental > Aquatic > Freshwater > Lake > Sediment | place: USA: Wyoming | collected...
TGGATCAAAAAGTCGTCGAAATATCCGCTCGATGTGGACTTCATGAAGAGTCCCACCTTCCCCGGCGTAAAGGGCACGACGAAGTTGAATGCGGTCTTGGCAACCCCGTCTAAATAGGGCGTGGCGAGTCCGTTCTTGCTGAGCACCAGCTTCAGGGTATAATCCGTTCCGCCCGCGAGCGTCACGGTGTCGTTCGTCCGCTGCGTCTCGACTCCCGCAAGCACGCTTATAATCCGCACCCTCCATAAAGCGGCGGAATAATATAAATAGGCCGCCTTGAAATTATTATGATCCGTATAATCGAAAACTATTCCGAGGCCGTTATAGCCGCTGGAATTGATCTTGACCTGCAGAACCCCATCCGTGAACATCTTCAGGGGATGGGTCAAAAAAACATAAGCTGCCGAGCATGAACCGGCGACCCTGCCTCCGGAGGCCGCCCATGAATACGCGCCTCCGCTTGAGGACTGGTCCCAATCCGAAATTACGTTGTCGCTGAAGGAATCGGAAAAGAAATCCGCGGTCGCGGCTAACGGCAGGCCGGCCACATCCGCAGTGAGCGTCCCCGGAGTGCCGCCGTAGCCGCCGCCGATCGTGAATTGCCCGTTGGCAAGATCCCGGGTTATTTGGGTTGTGATATCTGTGCCGTTGTTATAGACCTTCAAGATTTGGTGTAGGGCGTGATCGGAAAGTTTATAGACCCCTTTTCCCGTCGTGCCGACTTTTACCCCGGCCGCGCCCGTGACGTAGCCGTAGATGAGTGGGATCGGCTTCCCGACATCCGCATCCGGCAGGGCGGAATAAACCGCCTGGTCGTAAACGTTCGGCGGTATTTTATTCGATAGGATTGCGCGGTGGTCTTTTATGGTAAGTGTCGTTTCCGTGTCGCCCGCCTGCCAGTCGAGGATGCTTCCCTTGAAGACGGTCGCGTAAACGGAGTATTCCATCTCGTCTCCGCCAAGCAGGATGTAAATCTCGCGGTTCGTCCAGAGATACTGTTTTAATAATTTGTCGAAAAATTTATCCTCGTTGCGCAGCCGTAAACTTCCGTTTCCCGTTGTCTGTATTCCGAAGAAGATTGTGCGGCTGGAAACTGTCAGATCGGAGAGGCCGTTCTGCGATATCCGCGGATAGTAATATTTGCTATTAAAGATTAAACCGTCCGAGCCGAAGCGCAACCAGAAATTGGCAACTATCGTATAATCGAATATTCCGGCGGTCGTTCCGTCCGGATCGTCGGAGCCGGTCGTGTGGATGTAAACCTTCTTGTTCACCCGATCGAAGAAATAGGAACCGGCATTGGCTTCCACCAGGGCGACTGTCGCGCGGGAGGTGTAGGCGGTGCCGTCGTTTTCAATAACCTCCTCGATGATCGGCGGGTGGTTCAGCATCGGGACTTCCACTATGGGATATTCGTAGACGTAGGAATAACCCGCCGTTTTCGTGAAGTCCTGGCAGTGAATGCCCATCCAGACCTCTACCAGGTAGATTTTTTTACTGGAGATCCTCTTCATGAAATCGGCGAAGGAGAGGGTCATAGCGCCTCCTCGAATTCTATCGTGGTCTCCCACCAGCTAAGGTTGTTCTGGTTCTGAAATGTCGGCCGGTTTACGAGGCGGCCGTAATAAACCTCCGCAGGCAATAACTCGTGGTCGAGGAAGAGCACGAAAGGACGCGTTGTCTTCACGCTCTGGACGAATGCCTGGAAATCCTGTTTGTCGTCGTTGTTCATGGAGACCGGCGCGGTCCAGTTCAACCCGAGTTTTCTGCGCTCGGACTTCTCGTCTCCGAATATCTGTCCCCCCTCGGACGGCGAAACGGTGGATAGATCGTCCCCTCCGTCCGAAAACCGCATGTGGAAATTTTTCACCGGCTCGAAATAATCGCCGAGGAAAAGCCGTCCCAATTCCACGTATCCGTCCGGATTGGACGCATCCTGTATATTCACCCGGTGATACCGGGCGGAATTGCTCGTCAGAAACTTGAAGATTATCCCGTTCCTCCAGGTGAGCGCCTCGTCGGCTATCAGGGGATCGAAGTCCGAATCATTGGAACTTTGGTATTTTATCGCCGCCCCGGAGGAAAAGTTGTGCCCGATCAGCGCGACGGCAAGGACGCTATACTCGCTTCCGAGGTCTATCGTAATCGTCTCGTTGCTGTCGCCGGTAGCGCGCCACTTGTATGTCCGGAACGGATGCGCAACGTTCGTTGCGGGCAGATCCGTCTCCTCGCTCGATGCGGATATAGCCGCCGCGAGGTCAACGAGATTTTCATATATCGTTCGAAATTTTCCCACTTCAGCCCTCCATCGAGGAAGAAGCGATCTTTATTTCCCCGTTTCGTGTCTTCGCTTCCACTGTGACGCCTATCAGGTTTTCCAAGTAATTCTGTCCCCCGGCTTTTTGTTCGAGCGTGATCTTCAGTTCCAGTGGCTGTTGCTGCTGATTGTAATTGATCATGGCGGGCAGGGCTGGCAGAGAGGGAGCCGCCCCCGGCGGCACGACGGTTTCCCCGCCGTGAACCCAGGCGAGTTGTGCTCCGCCGTTTCCCGGCACGACGCCCCCCTCGGCGTATCCGCCGAGTCCTTCGAGGGTCTTGATCATCGAGTCGCCCCAGGCTTTCGTCTGTTCCAAATATGCCGTGCCCCAGTTGGCAATCTCTTCGGCGGGGCTCTTTTCCCCTTCGAGGCCGAGCTTTTCTATGGTTTTGCCGAGATCAACAATATCCTGAGGAAGATCGTATCCGAATTTCTCTGCAGCGCTGGTCATATCGCTGATCGCCGGACCCATCTGCGCAGCTATCTCCGTCGGCGAAAATCCTTGCGCTTCGAGCTTCTTGATCGTCTCCTGCGCGGTCAGCGCCATATCGTCCAGGTTCTTTTGCGTGAGCGTTCCGGTGGAGCCGAGGCCCTTGATCGCGGCATCGAGGCCCGATATCACGTCCAGAATCGGAGAGGCATTCTTCATCTTCTCGGTATAGGCGATCAGGGCGTCCATCGGCGCGGTCGAAACCCCGGCCTTTTCCGCCGCTTCCCGTGCCTTGTCCACAACCGGCGAGACCTTCTCGAAGATCTCCTGCATGGATAGCCCTTCGGCCTGCAGCTTCTGGAAGCTGCTCTGCAAGAGTCCGAAGACGGAGGTAAATGAAGCGTCGGAGTAACCTGCCTTGCTCATGCCCTCGATCATCTTGTCTATTCCGCCGATCGCGTCCGAGATCCCGGAAACCCGTCCCTCCGTGGTTCCGCTCCTCTGAAGGTCGAGCATCGCTTGCAGGCTTTCAGTCGTCTCGAAGCCGTATTTTTCCTGCGCGGCGGTGAGCTGCTCGAGCTCGTCGCCGTACTTGGCGTAGGCTTCTTCCGTGGTGTACCCCTGGGAGATATATTCGCCGATTGATTCATCCAATAGATCCGACATCCGGGTGAATTCGTCCTTGTTGCTGATATCCGTCTCCTTGAAAAAGTCCTCGATATAAGCCTTCATCCCGAAGGACTTATCCCCCATCGCATCGCTGACTGCGGACATTTTGTCTAATAGTTCTTGCGAATAAGTATCGTCAAACCCTTGCTTCCCGAGCTGCTTGACATATCCCTCCTGCGTGGATTCGAAGAGTCCATCCAATAGATCGGGGATCCCGGCCAATGCTTGGACGATTCCTGAAAGGTCTCCGGAAAGAGCCTTCGCCACGCCGGTGCCGACGTTCGAAGCGCCGGAAATCAGCTGGGACATGTCACTTTCTTCCCCGCCGAAAATTCCGGCGATTCCTTGCCCGATGGAATTGACTCCATCCATCAGCGCGCTGAAATCTTCTCCCGCCTCCGTTATCTGCTGGATTCCCTGCCCGATCTGCGCGATCCCCGCCGATGCGTCGGATAGTTCCCCTCCCACGAGGCCGAGCATATCGAGAAATTCTGCCATGCCGTCCGACCATTGCTGAAGCCCGACGGCGATCTCCTCGATGTCGCTCATGGTCTTTTTCGTCTCGGTTCCCGCTGCTTCCAGATACTTCAGTAATGCGGCGTAATTGCCGGTCATTGCCGCCGCGAAATCCTGCGCAATCCCCAGAGACTCCTGGAATCCCTCGATTGAAAAATCCTGATAAGCCTCCAGGCTGTCAATGAAACCATCCATATCCAGAGTATTCAGAGCTCCGCCGAACTTTCCGAGCGTTACGCCCAAAGTCATGAAATCCCTGTTCAGCTTCGCCACTTCTTCCTGAGCTAATGGAAATTTCCCGGTGGAGACGTCGTTTAAAACCTTTCCGATAGCTTCATATTTCGCTTCGAGGGCGGGTATAGTTTTATCCGCCAGGCTCTTCAGAAGCTGCTCATAAGGATCAGTTTTTTCCTTCGCTTTTAACGTTTCGTCGGAAATCGCGCTTAATACCGGCGGCAGCTTCTCTCCGGCTTTCTTGAGTTTATCCTGTTCGTCCCGGTAGGCTTTTGCCGCAGTCAAACCTTTTCTGTGTTCGGCGGCTACTGCGGAGATAGCCGCGTCGTATTCTTCAGACTTTCCCTTCGCCGAGTTCAATTCCCTGTAAATACCCGTTATCGCCCAGCTGTATTCTTCCAAAACTTTTTTATTCGCCAGTTCTTTGGCTTGTTCGTCTGTTTTTTGACCGAACATCTTAGCTTCATTATAGACTTCGTCATAAGTGGATTTGATTTGTTCCTTGAGGCTTTTGAATTCAGAGCTGACCAGCTTTGCCCATCCGCCTGTTGTCCCGCCGCTGGCCGTAAATTTTCTCTGAACCTCGTTCAGATAATCCATGGCGTTTTTCAGCTGGTCAATCTGGGCGGTTTCTATGTCGGACTTGGAACGTTTTTTACTTTGGTTATAATAGTCAAGCAGATCGTTGATTTCAGATAATCGCCGCTTTATATAATCATAGGGTCCGGAATCCATAAATGTCTTCAGGAGCTGTTCCCAGTTGCCCTGGATCGTGCTGACGAGACCTTTTGCGCTCTTGGCCTGTTCCGCCATCATCCCGCCGAATCTGTCCTCCACTATCTTCTGCACGGCGGCGAGGGCTTGGTCAACGGATCCCAGATAACTCCCCCCTTTATCGAAAACCAATCCCTCTCCCTTGAGGTCCTGCAGGGATATTCCGATTCGCCGGAGCTGCTCGAACGATTCTCCGAATTGCCCGGCCTTCAGGCGGCCGAGGGTATCAACCATCTGTGCCAGGCTTATTTTGTCCCCGAACGCCGAGGCTGCGTCTCCGGCGGTTCGCATATAGCCGGATATGTCTTTGAGCTCGAAATGGAAAGCCTTCAACGCTATGGCCGACTCGCGGTATTTCTCCGGCGTAAAGGGAGTTTTTACGCTCTCGTCGTTCCACTTTTCGAGAGCGGCCGTCGCCAGTTCTTGTGAACCTAATAATCGTGTCAGGGTGATATTTTGCTGTTCATAAGTGGAGGCGACCTCGAAGGCTCTATCCGCCAACTGCTGGAATTGCTTTGCGGCTTCACGAATAAATCCCCCGGCGAGCCCGCCGAGCATGGAGCCGAGCGCAATGGATTTGGTCGAGAGCCCTTCGGTTTTCCGTCCCGCTCCCTCGGCGGCGTCGCCAATGCCGTTCAGCGCATCCTGAACCTTTTTCGCAACGCCGCTTAGCTCGTCTTTGCCGACGATCACCACGACGACTTTTTGTGATGTTGAAGCCACTACATAAACTCCTCAAGTTCCGGAACGAACATCAAATATTCTTGAAAGCCTATCTTCGCGTCCTGCTTCCGCCATTCGGCGGAGTAATGCTGCATCTCCGCTTCCCAGCGGTGCCGCTCCTGGGCGACTATCTCAAGCGCCCAATAATCTTCGAGAGGGAGGTCGGAAATATTCCAGAGGCGGTATTCGCGCTGGAGCAGGGCAAGATCGAAAGCCCGGTAAATAACCGGATCGGGACGCCTGCTCTTCGGCTCTTCCCCTTTAGTGATAATACTTCCCTGCACCAGCGCACGCCTGACCTCCGGTCTCAGTTTTTTTCCAGATTCTCTTTCTTGCCTTCGAAGAATTTTACGAGCTGTATGATTGCCGCCATCTTGTGAGGAAACCAGACTTTCTCGCGCCAGCCCTTTGTCTCACAAGTAAGCGGCTGCCCGTCTATCGTGTATCCCTCAACGTTTTCAATACAGGCGTCCCAAAGGGCGGAGGCCGCCTCCATTTCCATTTTTGAAAAGTTCCCTACATCAACCGTGAATTGTATTTCTTCGCCCGTTTTCATTGTTTTTTCGGCTCCGCTCCAGCGGAGCGAATTGAATTTTTGCCATTCAAGTGAATTCGGAACCTTGAAGATATGCTTCAGGGTGTCTTCCCCTGTTTCCATTTGAGCTATGAATTTCTGATTTACTTCAAATGCCATTTTTTTCTCCTTATACTGATGCCGCGAGATAGGTATCTTCGGGCACATCATTGACTACTGTTACCTGCACCGCGCCTTCGAGCGTCTCGTCATACATCGGCAATGTTTCTATATCATGTCCGACGACCTTGCCGTCAACCTTGATCGGCGTGGCGGTATAGGCCAGATTCGGGATCTCGATCTTGACGCTGTGCGGATATGTTTCGTCCACCATCACCGGCGAGACGAAATCCATGATCACGGAAAGCGCAGTCTGGGCGAAGAGCCGGTCATGTTCCGCGTCGCTGTCGTGCGCAAGGCGCAGGCCGAATTTCAACGTCATCTTGCGTTTTCCGATTTCGCATTCCCTGCGATAGCCGTCTCCGTCAAAGCGGTAACCTTCATCACCGAGCGCGTCATTCGAGAAACTGAAGTCCAGGTTGGTCAGGTCGGTGGAGCGGTCAACCTCGCTCGCCTTCGTGCCGAGTTTGAACTGGAGGTTGTCGCTCTTGAGGTAAGGGCTGGTAATCAATTGCGGCATGGTTGCAAGCGCGCTGTCGCCGTAAAATCCGCTGCCGATCCAGCTTCCGGTGATCTTCGCCCTGTCCTTGACCGAGCAGGAAAGGGAAACCTCGTTCAGCGCCATATCGCGAAGCAGTTTTTTGAAACCGCTCGATAGCTGCTGAACCATCGAGGTTACGGGCAGTTGTTTGGTCGTGGCGATTGCCATCGGCGTAAACACGTGGCTGTATGCGTCGCTCTCTTCCAATTGAGTGGATACGACGTTGCCGAAAAGGAAGGCGAAGAGGAATGCCGCGCTGTGGCTCGTCAGGTCGAAATCGGTTTTGAGCGCGGTGTTGAACCGTTCGATATTCTGTTCGGTGGCCCATTCATGGCCCTTCCCGAAAACCTCCTCGTCATTCACCATATCCGGTTTGAAATCCGCATCCGGAAAGGCCGTCATCCGCAGGGCTTGAATGAGGTCCGTGTTCGTAACGGCCGTGCCGTAGGCGGATTGCTTTTTCCAGGATAAGGCCATTTGGCCTTCATATTCTCTTACTGTTCCCATTATTAGTTCTCCTTCTCTTTATTTTCTGAAAATTCTGTTTCGTCTCCTTCATTTTTTGCGGCTCGCTTCTTTCTCGGCGTCCCGGCAGCTGCCTCGAAAAGACCGCCCGCCAGAAGCTTTGCCGCCGTCGGTTCATTCACTTCGTAAACCGCTTCCGGATCGTATTTGGCGGCGAAATCCGCCTCCGGACCGTGGATGCTGATGGCTCCCGTTCCGGCGTTTTCCTTCCACTTGATTTTCATATCTCAACTCCTTTTAACTTGGAAAATCGTATGCAATGTCGTAATCAAACATCGCTTCGAAATAGGCTGTCAGCGCGCTATGTCTGTTCCCTTCGAATTCCACCCGCCAGCCTTTGGGTTCGATAGGATCCATTTCAAGGCCGAGCCGCATGCCCGCGAGGGTATCTTTCACCAGCTCATAGAATTCCAGCAACGCCCGTTTCCGGTTCGTTCCTCCGCGAAGGTCTCCGGAGATAATCATCACGCTGAACGAGACGGGGTGCTGAAAGGAGAAGTTCGTATTCTGCTTCTGGTCTTCCCCTTCGTTGAAGAGCAGCAGGGCAGCCGGGGTGTTCGATATGCTCTGGGCGACTCCGTTCAGGTAATCCTCCGCGTCTCCCTCATAGTCCTTGATCGTCTTCAGTTTGCCGGTCGTTCCCCATAGGTCCTCGTTATCTTTCAGGGCTTCTATGATCGCATCGCTCAAATCGTATAAATAAATCCTCGCCATATCAGATACCCTCCGTCACCCAGCGCAAGAGGCGCTTCTGCGTATATTCGGTATCTTCTCTTTGAACCACGATATATGGCCGCGCAGGGATGTTCTGCATGAACTGGCGGTAGAAGCCGCGCTTCACCTGGATTCTTTTCGGGCTGATCGAGCGGCCGAACGCCTGGGTAATTGTGCGATGATGCGGCCGGACGTGTTGCTTGACCTTTCCCTTGAATCCTTTCTGATGGACCGCTGAATACGGCAGATTGGAGGAGATGGTCAGCCTGTCGTCTCCCACTTCGTATTTCACGCTGTGCCAGAGGCGGCTTTTCCCGATCAATGTCTTGCCGCGTCCCTTTCGGGTCTTCTTCGACGGTGTCCACCTCGGCCGTCCGCCCACGTTGAAGTTCTGGTCCGTCGAGTAGCGCATCTGCTCCCGGACAGAGACCATCACGGGCCGCATGTTCCGCGCCCGGTCTCCGATGGCCTCAATCGCCGCCTGCGTCTCGGTGAGGTCAAGTATTTTTATTTCTTCTTTCATGCCCATTAGTAAATATTTCCATTGAACGCCCCGCTGTGAGCCTGTAGCGCGGCCGTTTTTGGCATCAAACCGTATAACCGACTTATTATCAGATAGTTAAGGGAATATGCGAAATCAGACGGACGTATGATTATGGCTGGCAGCCGTTTTTTAACGAAGATTACAGCAAGATTACCAAGATTACACGAAAAGTGCACAAGATTACTGCACTTTTTGCCGTTCAAATTATTGGATTCCGTAAGCCTTTTATTATCAGCATTATCCAAATATTTGAAGATTACAAGGATTACAATTGGGTGGTTTTTTAAGTTACTGATAAATAAGGCACTTACGGACAAGATTACAAAGATTACACGTTTGCTAATAGCAACTGTGTAATCCTGCAAACGAGGCACGATCTCCGCCGGTTTTCCGCTTTGTCGCTGACTTTTTATATGAATCGCCATTTTCTGCCTTTTTTTTCTCAGAATCCCGATAGGGTCTCCCGTGTGAAGGCTCGGATGTTTCCCGTCACACTCGATGTCCCGGCCTCCGCGTCGCTTGCCTCCTCCACGCCCGGAAGGTCGTCTTTGCCGCTTGATATACTGTTAAAAAGTTTTTCATAACTTTCGTAAATCTCCTGCGTTGTGTCGTCTATTCCATCCTGCCGCCGCCCGCGTAAGTACCAGACGGCTATCGCCGCGGATGCATTTTTCACGATCACCGGAACCGGAGAAAGCGGGACGGAGTATCTCTTCGCGAGCTTGGTATCAATCCAGGCGTCCGCCTTCGCGATAGCTTCTGTTACCATATCATCATCTACCTCGGCATCGCCGGAAGGATCGTCGAAAGTCAGCTCCGCAACCTCCGCTTCCTTGATAAGCTTCAGGATGTCGTCTTGATCGCAATAAGCCATCTATCTATTCCACCATCTTGTTTTTCTTGAGACCTGCAATCTCGGCTTCGCTCAGGGTCGCAGGAAGCGGTTCGCCCTTCTTGTATATCTTTCCCTTCAGGATGGTATTTACCGCAAAAATGAGGGCTTTCTTTACCGGGGGTTTATTTTCCTGCTCGGTTTTTTCTTCTTTGTCTTTCAGAATTCCCATTTCGATAAATCCTTTTTTAAGGCCCGCCGGGGCTTCGGCATTCCGAAGCCCCGCGGGGTTAAGGGTTAATGTTTAGGTCAGAACGTTGTCGATGATATATCCGGCTTCTGCGGCTATGATTTTTCCGCCGTTCTGCATATTGCCTTCATACCAGGTCGCGTCAACATTCGGGTCATCCCAGCTCTTGATCCAGACATCCAGCCCGTTCAGCCGAATGCGGAATTGAACGCCCACGGTAAAAGCATCCTCGCTGGCGAGAGGGTCAACGTAATAAAGACCCACATTGTCCGTGCGCCATACGCGCCCCACAACTTCGGTGATTCCCGGTTCTGTCGTTACCATTCTCGAACCCGGAATAACGACCTTCATATTGCGGATGACTAAGGGTATTCCAATACCTTCGATCAGGTTGTTTTTCGTATACATCTGTAAGCCCAGTAGGGTGCTATCGGCTGCCATTACCCGGGCAACACTTGAAGGAATAACGATGTAATTCGGCTCTATTCCCGCCTGATCGAAAAAGGCATAATACGCCGCGTCTATATCTCCCATTATATCGGGGAGAGGACTTGTATCGTCCCATTTGGTAGCCGGAGAATCATGTTCGAAAGTCCCGGTATCATTCAGGAGAGCCTCTGCGTCGATTTCCATCGCGAGCCTGATTTTCGAAACAATTCTGCGGGTCGTCTTCTGTTGAAGCCGGACGATGGAATCCGCATTGTTTTTCTGTCTTCTGGTGATTTTTTGTTTTCCGGAGTAATTATCGGTAGCATAGGAACCTTCGGTCATTTTTGAATCAAGTTCCACGGCCGGCGCGCCGTCCGCTCTCTTCAGGTTGTATTCGTATTTCAGCTCCTCGTTTCCGAAAATCCAGAATTTGTCGCTCTCGAAAATCACCGGCTGAGGCGGCATTAGAATGTCCGACACGAAATTGGAATTCTGAATAATGCTCACGGCAAAGTTAGAAAGCGCTTGTTCTATATGTACATCTGAACTTTTCATTTCTTTTCTCCTTATGTGGTGTCAGTGTCGGTATCAATTCCGAAAACTATAAGGACAGGAAATATTTCATCTGCCGCGCTCGGATTTCCAAGCGACATGGCGCAATATCTGCGTGTCCCTACTCCGCTTCCGAGAGGAGTGGCATGTCCGCTTGCGTCGGAATCGAGAAGATTGCCTGCCACTACTGCCGAAGCACCACGGATGGCATTTCCTACGCCGCCGACAAGAAAATCAACCCATTCGCCTTCGTCGGCGTCATTCAGGAAAATCCCCATTCCCTCGCCATCGCCTGCCATTACGGCTTCAGCGGGATCGCCCGTTTGCTCAAGCTGGCCGAAACAATTCTTGGTTACGGCTTCCCCGGCTTTGACGGATATAACGGTTATCGCTTGTGGAAATAATTTAGCCATTTTTCCCCTTCTCTTTTTCTTCCACGGCGAGCATGGCCTTGCCGTAGTCAGTTTCCTTGTTTGCCGCCATGTAGGCTTTGACTTTCCGGTCGAATTTCGTGCTCTCCAAATCCACGCCCTCGCTCGCCACGATTGTCTCTTCGCCGTTCACCGTCTGGACGTTCACGGGCATCTTGTCGCGGTTCTTCGGCTTTAGCTCTTTGACTTTCTTGTCATAGAGCGCCGGAGCCTGTCCGCGCAAAGATAGATAGAATTCCTTCTCTGAAGGATCTATCTTCCCCTCATGCAGAAGCAGCTCGATTTCGTTCTTCTTGTTGATTTCCTGAAGATCGCTGATTTCCTTTTCCCGTTTTTCGTCGTTCTTCTCGAGCTCGGTGATCTTCTCGCTCAGCGCGAGGATTTCCGTGTCTTTGCTCTTCTCTCCCTCGGCTTTCTTCCCGGCCATTTCCTTCAGTTCCTTCATCGAGGCCACGATCTTGTCCGGCGGAACGCCTGAGGCCGAGACGATCTCGTTCAGCCTCTTTTCGTTTTCGCCCGCCTTCTGGATAAACTTGTCCGCCGCCTCGATTATCTGGGCGTCGGTCGCGCCTTCCGGAAGGCCAAGCTTTTCAGCAAGTTTTTTTTGCATTCCTTTCTCCTTGTTTTCTGGTTTTATCTCCATTGAAAGCACGATCACCTCTTCGTGATCCCCGCCTTCAGGCGCAGGATGCTCCGTCGCCGCGATCTGCAATTCATCAATGTGCGGTATATTGGTTACCGTCGCCGATTTCAGGTATGCCCCGATCGGCGCGCCGGTCTTCTTGTCTCTTGAATTTTTAATGATTACCGGGCTGAAATATTTCACCCGCTCTTTCTCCACATCCTCTTTACCGATATCCGTCCAGTCCACGAGCGCCCAGAGTCCGTCCGGATGAACCTCTACTTCCGGATGGCGTATCCAGCCTGCCGCCGGAACCCTGCCGATCTCCTCCTTCGGTCTCTCTTCGGATTCATGCTCGTAGTCCACGAGGATTTCCTTGTTTATAACAACGTCGCGGATCATGTTCTTCCGGATCGCCTCGAGATCCTCATGAGTAAGTTCGGTATGCCTGCCCTTGTAGTAGAGCGGCCCCTTAACGGCTATGCGCTGCCAGCCCTTCCGGTCTCTCGGATGTTCTTCTTGACTTTTCATCTTTAATGCCTTATATTTCTTTTAAGGTTGGTTGCCATCCGTCGGCATATAGCCAACTGGGGCGGCTGGGATCGGACGGATCGCTTCCGAGCCTTTTTTTATTTTTCCAACAAATCATCGTTAACATAAATCAATGCAATTCCATTTCTTCTGTTGTTTAGATAAGACTTGTTTCTCGACACAAAATAGGTTGTAACCTTCGCTCCCTCGGATGGATAGATATCCACCCGGCAATAAAGGTTTTCTTTTTTATCGTTATACATTTTTATAAATGTATAACCCCATTCCCCGGAAACGGGATTTTTGTTAACCCAGACCTCCCAGGGATTCTGGACTGTATCTATGAATTTATTGAAATCGATAATCCTTTCGGGATATTTCAAAAGCTTGTTCAGGCTGCCCTGATTGAAAAGAAGGGTATCCTTGAAAGGCAAGGGTATATGCATTTCTAATTTATCCGGCCAGCCGGAAAGCAGCGAAGGATATTCTTTCGATATTTCTTTTGCGATTAAATTCCCGATTTCCGATAATTTCGATTCTGGATTGATTCTTATCAGGTGCTTTGCATCTATAAAATCTTCAGGTGTTTTTTCTTTATTGTTTTTGAGATCAGCATCCGGGCGGTTTCTCTCTTTCCAGTTAGAAGAGCCTTCTATTCTTTCTATTTCCGGAATTACTTCTTCCTTATATTCCACTATCCCGAAATTATAATCATCCGGATTGTGTCCGAAGCCTTCGCGCGGCCGGATGTTCACCGGCAGTCCGGTCTCCGGATCGTCATAGATGGCAAGCGCCTTCTCCTCGACCTTGAGGCCCATCTGCTGGATCTGCCCTGGCGTAAGCGCCTGGATCGTGCACCGGCAGTTGTAATCGAAAGGCGGGATCAGACCGCGATCCAATATCTCCTGGTAATGGAATATCTTGCCGTGAAGCGCGCGGTGTGCCGGGCGGACTCGGTCGTCTCCAGCGGTCAGGATTCGCCAATACGGCCGCTCATCAACGTTTTCCAGCATCTGGCGGACGCGCCCCGCCATATATGCCGATTGCATGTTGGTTTCGAACACGGTGCGTAAGTGAAATCTGTCCGGCGCGGCAAGTCCTTCGTTGCGGAAAACCGCATTGGTGCGGATGCGGAAATCCTCGAAGCTCAGGCCTTCGTCATAGGCCTGGACAAGGAAATCATGCGCCTTGCCGATTGTCTTCAGATTGTCATATCCGGCGACGGAGAACATCCGCCCTTTCCATTTGGCGTTCAGGGCTTTATCTTGCCTGCTGGAAACCACCGGCTTGCGTTTCAGGAGCTTCAGCCCTTCGTCCGGATTTATAGGGTTATCGCTGAAGGTCGAGTCGCTCAATACGATCTCTTCCCCTGCCGCTTCCCTCTTCGCTTCGCCGACCCCGATTATCTCCGCGGCCGATGCCGCGTCCGCGAGGATAGCGCCGAGATCGGAATTCATCTCCGCATACGAATCCCATATATGTTCGAGCGCGTATTCATATCCGCTCGCTTCGACCTGTCGTATCATCTCGTTTTCAAGACGGGCATATCCCTCGGCGGCTTTGTCTATTCCGCCCTGAAGGATGTCGTCGAATTTGATCTCTATTTTTTCTTTCAGCATCAGAGTTTCAGAGTTTTTTTTTACTTCGGAGAAATTCATCTGTTGCCCGTTTTGAAATGGGGATTGCGCCCCTTCGGGCTTCAGGAGTGTATCGCCTTCATCCGCCGGTTCGGAAAGGTTCAACACCGAGCGCACCTGCTTCTTGGAGATATCGAGCCCCATTTCATATCCTGCCTGGATATCCTCCTTCGTGGCGTCTCCTCGCACATCTATCTGGATATGGGGGAAGAGAGGATTTGAGAAGTTCAGGCCGATAAGGTTACGCACGAGCTGTTCGTTCAGCGTCAGCTCGAAAGAGAAGGCGTCGTATTTCAACAGGTCCGTTCGGACTTCGGCTTGGACGGTCGCCTGCGCCTTCGTCCCGTATTGGCTCTCGTTTGTTGAAAGCGTCTGGCCGAGCGCTACCTTCGAGATGAAATCCTTTGTCGCTTGAAGCATCCGTTCGTAGGGCGTCGCGCCGCTTGCCTTCGTCTCGATGATCTCGATCTTCGTATTTTCATCCAGAACGGCCGCCAGATCATTCATAAGTTCCTGAACCGCCTGGCGGATATATTCCTTTTCCGTGGCGTTCGCTCCGGATGCATAATGGCCGATCACCAGCGGATTGCCGTGCCGTTCGATAAACGCCGCCCAGTCCTTCAGATTGTAATTGCGCAGGACATAGGCAAGCACCAGCGTGTACATCAATCCGGAGGAAAGGAAAGTGAAGTCCTGCTCGAAGTGCTTATGGAATATAAGCTGTTCGCTTTCCTCGATAGGCGTGCCAGCCAGACCGTAATCGCCCGCGAGCAACGGGAACTCCACGATCTTGTCCGCATCGCGCATCAGCAGACCCCATGCCGGAATCCGCTGTATCGTATCCGGAATCAGAAACTTGCCGTCGTATTTATATGTCAGCTGGATCAAAGCAAACCCCTTCGGGATCGCGTCGGTCATCAGCTGCGGCAGCCGCAGGAGGGCGGGGGTCTTCAATGCCTCTTCAAGCCATTCCGCCTGTTTCTTCGCCTCGCCGGAATCGTCAGCCGGATGGACCATGATCTTCCGGTGCGCGATTGAATTCTTGCGAAGTCCCATATCCGCCTTGATGTCCGGGTCTCTTCTCTCCATCTCGTCGAACATCCGCATTGCATCCGTCAGGTATCCCTCTTTCAGATCGGTCATATATCCGGAAGCCGTCTTTGGCGTCAGCCCCTGCATCACCTGTTTCCAGTCTTTGGCGTATTGAAGGATATCTATTTTTACGATATTGGAGATCTTCTTTTTCCAGCTTTCGGAAATGGCAATAGCGTTCTTTTTCGGAGCGTCGGTCAATATGATCATGCTTTCTTCCGGTTTCACAGGTAGTTCCTCGACTCTTTCCAGCGGGATTGTTTCAAGTGTTCAACTTCGTATGTCATCACTGCTCCGGATGCGGCCTCGGCGCAGAGCGCCTGCGCCCAGAACCGGTCGCCGTGGCTCTTCTTATCCTGAATATTCTTGTTTTCGCTTTCATTCACGGCGGCAAGGCGCACGTTCCCCGTCGGCGTGATCTGCCGCTTGATCGAATGAATGTCGTAGCGCACCGATACATCATCAGGAATCACCGCTTTGCGCCGTTCATAGATTGTTTTTAATTGAGTTGCGAGGTGGATCTTCGTCTGCGTATTGAAGTTCACCCCCTCAAACTTGCCCGGATACCGCTTAACGAAATATTCCGATATCGGCATTCCGAGCGATCCGGCCGTGGCGTCGAGGCACCCGCGCATAATATGCGGTTTGTGTGCATCGATGATTTGTTTCTGCGCTTCGAACTCGGCATTGCGCAGTTCGATTATCCAGCGGGTTACGAGCCTTCCGTCAACCGCTTCTGAAACCCAAAGCGCTGTAAGATGCGTTGTCCTGGCGAAATCCACGCCGAGATAGAGATTCCCTTTTACTTTTTCGGTGAGCTTGTTCAGATTGATTTGCTCGACTATTTGTCCCGCTTCGGACTCCCGGATATTCTCATGCCGGAAAATAGGTATCTCCCATTGAGCTGTCGCGTCGGTGATCAGTTCCATCGGTATCCAGAGCATCGAGCCGTCAAGGAAAATGCACATAAATTCCTGCTCATAAGCCTCAGGAACGTCGGCAAAGTCCTTTTTTATCTGTTCAATATCTATCGGGAATCCCTGCGCCACGGCGTCTTCGATTGTGACCTTATATTTTTTGAAGGAATCGTTCTTCGTCCAGAGATCATAAAACATCCCCTGCGCGCCGTTCGGCGTGGAGAGGATTATTATCTTTTTCCCGAAAGTCGCGGCGGCCGGGGCAAGCGCGGACCATATCGCTTTTCCGTTTCTATGAAAACCAAATTCATCGAGCAGGACATTCTCTGAAAAGCTGCGGATCGTGTCCTCGTTCGCCGGAACGGAGATGATCCGCGAATCGTTTTTGAATTCCACAGCTTCGACGGATATCTTTTGATCATCCACTATGGTTTCTTCTTCATAAAATCTGGCTATGGCGTTGATCACTTTTATATGTCTTTTAACTTTCCGCATGAGTTCCTTCGCCTGGCGCATTCCCGCCGAGGCGAGCAGCCAGCCGGTCTCCGGAGTTTCATGGCATTCGTTAACAACCTTCAGCGCGGCCGCATCCGAAAAACCGATCTGTCGGCTTTTGAGGGCTATTATCCGGAGCGACGGATCCTCGAGAAAATCCCGCTGGTATTGCGTCAGTCTCGGCTGCTTAATCTTTTTTCTTATCGTGTCCATCTTTGCCTATTCCGAAATATCCGTGTAAAATTCCGTCAAGCTGTTTGTCCGTAACCTGTCCGCTGTCTTTTGCGGTTTTCTGGATTTCAGCCATTTTGAGTTTGTAGTATTCGATCTGTTTGTCGGCGGCTTTCTCGGCCAGATGCAGCCGGGCGATCTCCACATCATGCTTCCTGGCTTCCGCCTGAATCTTCAGTTTTTCATTATCAAGGCGCCGGAAGATGGCGACGGCGTTTATGATATTCTCCGGATCGAGTTTATTATTGTTGAGGACCTGCAGGGCGAGGTTTTCCAGCATCCCGCGGATTATCTTTTCCCGCGCCTCTTCGGGATCCCGATCCGTGATTGCCTCGTTCAGAAGATTCGTCAGCTCCACCGCTATCTGCTGAGCCTGGAGTTCTTTTGAATATTTCTGTGTCCGCCAGTTATAGATCGCGTTCTTGCTTATGACGAGGCCGAAGTTCTCTTTCACTCCCTTGGTTATTTCATCGAGGGAGGCGTTTTCCTTCACCTTGCCGCAGATATAGTTATAGGCGGCCGGGTTGGCCTTGGCTAAATCATCTACCTTAAAATGTCCTGTTCTGGGCATAATTCCCCTATAATCTTCTATTTAACAATGGGGTTTTTTCAGGGGATGGGCAAGAGGGTTAGATAAATACCTTCCTAATATTAGGAATTATGGTTTTTAGGGATTAGAAAGAGATGGTTTATTTTTTGTTTTTTCTTGGTTTGATCATTCGCACGATCTTCGTTTCCAACAGATGCGATTGGCCGCATTTCATACAATAGGCATAGTGATGCCGACGATTCACACTGTACCATTCGGACGTTTTGTTTATCCGGAGTTTTCCGCCACAATATTTCTGTGCGCAAATCATTCACTCATTTTCCTATAATCGGTGGCATTCAGGATTATGGTCCGGCACATCTCGGCGAGCCGGGAACGGATGCGCGTCCCGATCCGGTCGGCAAGCGTAACCACGCCCTCATCCGGATAGTTCGTCGTCAGGATCGTCAGCTTCTCGTTGGCATAGCGTTCGTTCAGTAGATAGGCGACGGAATCGATCGCAAATTCGCTTATCCGCCTGGCGCCGACGTCGTCGAGCAGAAGGCAGTCGCATTCGAGAAGCGGCTGAAGGTATTCGGCTTCGTTCGATTGCTTGGCGATGATCGTCTGCAGCTCGAGCAGGAAATCCTGGTAATCGAGGAACCGTCCCTCGGCGCCCTTCAGAATCAATCTTATCAGAAGTGCGACAGCCAGATGGGTTTTTCCGGTCCCGCAGGGTCCCATGAAAAGAAGCCCCTTGCGCACCTCCGGCCAGTTGTCCGAGATGTTCATAACAGCTTTGCGGGCGTCGCTCGCGGCCTTTGGCGGCAGGCCGGGACGGTCATGGAAGTTTTCGAGGCTGCATTCGCGGAACCGCTTCGGGATCCCGGCGCGGTGAAGACGGTTCGCCGTGCGCATAGGTTCCAGGCAGCCGCAAGGGTATGCCCGGTTGTTCGGTCTATCGAATATCCAACCTAATCCCCGGCAGTCCGGGCAGGGGGCGGCGTTACTGTTTCCACTGTTTTGCTGGGTCATGATATGCTTTCTTATTCTTGTTTTTCCGGCCGTTAACCAGGTCGCCCGCGACGGTTAATATGTAGCGGAAAGCGGGCGGCTTCGCTTTCCCATGATTCTTGATATGTATTTGGATGCCGGTTTTCATCGCCTCGGCAAGCAGGTTATAAGCCCATAGCCCGGTAGCTTCATAGATCGCTTCCTTGTCCCGCTTGGTCAGCGAGTTTGAGCCGTAAGGTTTATTTTTGTAATAATCATAACAGTCATAGCGCAGCTGCAACCATTCCTCCGAAACCCTCCTGATATATTCCTCGCGCGTCATAGGTTCAGCCCCTCCGGGCGGCCAGCCGCCTTTTGCTTTTTCATAGATTCAGTCCTGCTGGGAATTGCTTGAGCGGATTTTTCAGGCCGAGATTATCCTTTTGAAAAACCGGAATGCCCCTCGCTTTCATAAATTCGGAAATATCTTCAGCCGATTCTTTTATTTCAGCGGATGCTTTTTCGTTTCCGGAAAAACCGCCGATGATCGCCCAATGAATATGATTCCAGTTATATGGCATTAAATAGCGCCTGTGGATCGGTTCGAGCATCGGTTCAAATGATATAAAACGTCTTTGACTATATCCTTGGAGTTCGTCGGGAAGTAATTTTATTCTTGGCAGTTCATCTCGGTTATTTATTGTGGTCCCTAATAAGGCATTTCCGTAGAAATGGAATTTACGATAGCGCGAGGGATTTTTTGTAAGAAATAGAAATTTGTGTAAAGTTGCCGCATAGGTTTCACCTATGATGGCGACAATCCATTCCTTCGGTACCCAGTCGCCGAAGAGGTCGGCGTTCGAGCAGACGAATATCCTGCTCGGCTTCTTTAGCTTCCAAGGCGCGTCGAGCCGTTCGGGATGGAAGGTGGGTTTGAAGCTCTTCTCGTCTTCGGTCTTCCCGAACCGCCGAGCCATTGCGCGGGCGTAGCAGATCCCCCAACAGGAGCAGACTTCCGGCCCGTGTTTGCAACCCGTAACCGGATTCCAGGTGAAATGCACATATCCAATACTATCCGCGCAGGGATTCAAGAATTTAGGCATGTGGGAATCTCCAAAAATTGAAGGTGATAATCCTCTTGCTCATTAAACTTTTTCAATTGATCTGCTATTCCCCTTAAATCTTTTTCATTCAGGTAAATATCTTCTGCTTGATTAAAGCAATATTCATCCCTGAAAATGGTTATCCATCCGACAAAATCGTCTTCAATAAGTATTCCCCAATATCCATCTAGCTTATCATAGATTTTCATTTCATCGCCTCCTTCGATTCGCCTGCCTCCTCTCCACTTTCGATTGCAGGTATCTTCAATACTTCTATTTTTTTTGCTAAAGCTTCAATCTTTTCATAATTGGTAATCAAGGCATTAAGCAGGTTCGGAATCATTTTTAAAGTTTTAACCGGATTGATCCCGCGCTCGAGGCTATTTTCTACAAAAGAATTCAGACTGAAATAATTCATAGTACTCACCAACACATCTGTTTTTAAAATTTCAATTTCGCTTACCAGCGATTCTTCTTTTTCCTGCTTTTCATCGGTCATTTTTCTCCTTCCTTTAATAATTCATCAAGCCTAAAAATTTTATGCCGTATCCACATCCGGACCTTATCTTTGCCATAATATTCCGAGAGCTCTTTGAGCATGATATAGGCATCGGCGATCTCCTCGCAGAGATGGTCGGTGGAGCCCTTACCGCGGAAATCTTTAGATAGTTCTTTCGTCAGTTCGGCCATTTCTTCTATTGCCATCATAACTTGCGCTTCCTTGCCCCAGGCATCCAGCGCGCGACGATAGATATTCCGATATCTTGCTTTATCGCTCATGAATTCTCCTTCAGCCGCCGTATAAAATAGGCAGCTTTGAAAATAATCCATCTATAAAGGGAAATCCGGCAGCCCTTCTCAATAGAATGCTTTGCATACTTGCAAGCCAAGCGATGAACCCATGAGACAAGGCCGGGTGGCTCAATGTGTCCATAATGATTGAAGATATGGCTGCACCGGCATTTCATCTTATCCTCCTTAAATGCTCGATCAAAACAGGCTGGCCTGTCATAGCGGCATCCTCAGGGAAAAGAATTCATCTATTCTTAAACGCAAATAGACAAATGGAGAAAGAGAAGCTATGATTTTTTTAATTCTATTAAAATAATAGCGAAGAGGAGACGGTTGGTCATAAAACGATAAGCGATAACTATTATAAAATTTCCTATAAGATACATGTCCTTTTTTATTACAGAAAGAGCAATTTTCCGTTCTAAAATATGTATACCGCCCGGCTCCTTTTCTTCTTCTGGAACGTAACATGATAATTCCATTGCCATTGCATTCCGGGCATTTCATTTTTTCACCTTCCAGGCATCACAATAGCCTTTTGGATCGTGATCTAATGCAAAGATCGGACATCCGCGATGATAATCGCAATTCCCGCAAATCCGCTCTATTGTTACCGTTCCCGATCCCTTGCAATTAATACATTTCTCTTTGGTGGTTGGACAAAATCCGTTTTTTCGAAAATAATAACCCGTGCCTCCGCAATATTTACATACTGCATCAAATGTTTCCGCCGCCGGGCTTTCAGTTTTTTCTTCGCTCATAGAACCTTCTCCTGAATTTTCTCCTCGGAGAGTTTTTCCAGAATTAATTCGCGGGCTTCATCAAGAACGAGAAAGGCCAGGGGAAGAAAGACATTCTTAAACGTGCTGATCGTTGGCTCGGTTTTAACCTGGTCTTTATAGAGTTTATCGAATCTATTCAATACTTCGCCTTTCACTCCGAGGAGCTGTTCGAATTCCATCAGGAATTCGCGGTCGCCCTCTTCGATCTCAAGAGTCATTTGCTGAAAAATATAATCGGCTTGATCTGCATTTTTAGATTCACAAGTAATTTCTTTTGTAGCTTGCAATTTTATTGTTGCTTCAAATTTATGCATCTTTTCCTCCTTTGAATAAATCCTCGGCTATCTCCCTTGCGGCCTCCGCTTCGGTGATCCGGCTGTAGGCCGCGTATTGAACCAGTATCCGTATCGCCTTCGCCTTCAGTTCCCGCCCGCCGATCTCTCTTTCCGGCTCGGAAACCGGTATGAAATATCCGTCCGTCGTCGTGCTGCCGATGCAGAGATGGTATGTGATCACCGCGTTGGACTTGATCTCCGCGATCTGGCGTTGAGAGAAGCCAAGCGCGTCCTCGATCTCCCCGGCTTTCTTCGCGTTCACCAGTCCGAGGGCGTTCCTGTTCAGCCAGTTATAGAGTTTTTTCTCTGCGCTTTCCCGAAAATCAAGATCGAGTTTAAACTGGTCTTCTTGCATATTTCCCTCTCCCCGCCTTCACCTTCCCCAGCTCGAGGACGAGGTGCAGGGCATGGGCTTTGGAGCGTATTTGTTTCACGTCAACATATTTTCCGGTGTGAATATCTATGAATCTTTTGCGCTGTTCCTCGGTGTATTGAAGTTCATTGAAAAGGATCAATAGTCTCTGGATATCCGCGGCTGTCGCGAGTGTGATCACCTTGCCGTTGGGTATGTCCGCCTGCGGCGCCGGTTCCGGCTGCTTCATCAATTCCTTTATCTGCTGTTCCATCGGCTTGTAAGGCGGCCGCTTTCCCTCCATTTCGCGGATTTCGTTTATCTTTAGTTTGCCGTTCCGCACGAGGGCAAGAACCTTGCAAAGGCGGGATAATTGCTCGTCGCTCAGGTCGGTGAGCGATTTCTTTTTCTTTTCTTTATAAAGCCGGAATGCGAAATATTTAACGATTTCGTGGACGTCGCCGATACCCTGAAGCTCGAGTTTCAGTTTTTCGTTCTGAAGGATTTCTTTTACAAGGCCGTGCGCGTCGCGCATCAGAAAAACGCGCTTCGGGTATCTGCCTTTGGAATTGGCATAAGACCCGCCGGTAGCCCGCTGTCCCGGCTGATTGCGGGCTCCGGCTTTCGGTCTTACGGTAGGAGGTAACGTCCCGTTATGAGACCTGGTATCGTTTTTTGTCTTTGCCTGCGGCATAAAACGTATCCTTCTCCTCTATCAGAATGCCGAGCTTGTCCTGCGTTCTTTCCGGCGCTTTCTTGATCGCTTCCTTCACGAGATTCCAGGTAGCCGCCACGTAATCTGGGTATGCTTTCTTTGCAACTTCAAGTACCTGTTTCCAGTCCACTCCGGATTGGCAGACGAGCTGCGCGCTCTTCTGGAACCCTATCGTGCCGTAGTTCATCTCGAGAGATCGCTTTTCCGCGAAGAGTTGATCCTTGTTCTCTTCGGAGTATTTCTGCAGGGCGTTGATCAGTTCCTTCATCTCCATTTCAATTGTTTCTAAGTCCGGACGAATCTCGTCCTGCGCTTTCGATATCTTCCGGTTCAGCTTCGCCTGCAACCGTCCCAAATCAGCATCGCAGATGCCGAGCAGTTGAAGCGCGCGGTCTGCGTCTTTCAAACTGTGCACCTCGAAGTTCTGAATCGCCGTTTTCTCAGCGGTGTTTTTTGTTTCTTTTTCTGGCATATTTCTCCTTATTTATTATCTCAGAAATTGTTTCTTCACTGTCCGGACGAATTCCGGACTGATGGAAACCGCCGGATTGATCGCGCCGACGGTCTTTACCTTGTCCATCAAAATCAAGAGATCATGCAGGTTTCCGCCGGTAATCGCGTAAACCTCTTCGATTGTGTCCTGCGCCCAGCCGTCGCATCCGGTTTCCTTGAAGAACGGCATCACCTCTTCAAGGTCTAATGCCGAAAAGCGGTATTTCATTGCGATCCGGGCGTTCAGTTGGCGATATTCATCCTCAGGTCTTAAAAGCTCTTCCATGAACCGCGGACAACCGAGCAGGAATATCGGCGTGTGGCTGTCCTGCCATATCTCGCGGAAGATGTTCAGCCACTGGCGGCGGTGCCACCAGTCGCTTTCATCCACGATGATCAATATCGGATTGTCGGTCAGAAAATCGGAGATCGCTTCAAGGTTCTGGCTCGCATTGGATCCTGTTTTGAGTCCGAGCTTCCGGCAGATCTTCCGCACCATCTCGGCGCAACGCGTATTCTCGGAACCCTTCAGCAGGATATATCTGATCTTTCCTTCCGTTGAAGGTATGCCGGGATGGTATTTTTCATACGGACCGTTGGCAAGCGCCCATTTCAAAGCCTCTGTTTTTCCCTGTCCGCTCTGTCCGTTCACCATACAGAATCCTTTGTCCCGGTTCTCCACGCAATCCGCAAGGAGCTCTGCCACGATCTTGACGGTGCTGGTCTGGATTATCCGCCTGCGCTCAGTCGCCAAAGCATGTTGTTTCTTTTGTTTCTCTATCTCGCGTATCCGTCCCGCCGCCTCGCGCAGCTTTGAGAGGCCGAGTTGCGAGATCGGGTTCTTGCCGGTGCGCCATTTCCAGATGGAATAATGGCTGATGCCGAGTATCTCCTTCGTCCCTTCCCGGACGTTTCCGGTTTTCGCAACCCAGTCCAGAACCTCGCGGAAAAGCGAGTCCGCTTCTTCTTTTTCCTTGTCGGAAAGTCCGGTGGTCTTCGGCGAGGACATTTCCTTTGCATCCTTGGCAAGCTTCTCCGCCCATGGACGCTTCTTCGCCTTCTCAACCTCCGCCAGCTCTTCATGCTGCTCGAAAATATCTCTTTCGTTTATCCAATCTATTTTTTCAGCCGGAACTGCCATCTCCTACCTCCAATCTTCCAATAAATGTTTCTTCATAACTTCGCATAAATAAACCAATATGCTGTTATCGCCGTAATAACTCTTTTCGATATATTCCTTTTTAGGATCATTACTATTTATCCAAATAAAAATAAAACCGCTGCATTTTTGCTCTATCGCTTTTGCCATAGAAGAAAGAATATTTTCATCTGCATATCTGTAGGCGGTCATTTCATCTTTAGAATCCGGGGAGTTTTCATTCTTTGACATTGGATTCCTCCGCCTGGAATTTAAAGAAATTCAGTTTCGGTCCGGGCGTCGGCGTGTCCGCAGGCCGGTTCAGGTTTTCGTATTTCGGGGTGGTATGGATTATGTCCGCGCCGACTGCCTTCGCGTATTGCGGCTGTAGCGGCGCTTCGCTTTTCTTTTCGTTCCGGTTTTTCCAGCGGATCATCGGGTCGTATTCCGGTCCGTCGTTCCGGATTCTCGCTATTTCCTCGCGCACGCGCTTGCGCTCGCGCGCCTGTTCTTTCATGAATTGTTTGTAATTGGCCTCGCTCGTGTCCGTTCCGATGAGCGGCCTGTGCGTCAGCGGGAAGAGGTATTCCCCTTCGAGCGTATAGGCATATAGCGCCGAGATATCCTCCGGGTTATAGCGGATGACGATCTTCTTGCCGACCCATTTCGGAACCTCGGCGTTGTAGTAATATCGCGGCATCCCCCGCGTGCCGAACTTCTCGATTCCGCTCTGCTGGATCACGGCCTCGGCCTTCGGCCAGAGCGCAACCTGCAAGCTCTTCTCGGAGATCGTCCGTATTGTCCCTTTGTTCTTCTCCCAGGCCGCAAGCGGAGTATCCCCGACGCGGCTTTGAACCTTGTTGTGGTAATCCTGCCATAGCCAGCTCTCGAACATCGCGCGCAGGTCGCCCAAGCCGATGAAATATCCCCGCTCCCCGTGATAAAAGGCATTTACCTTCTTCTGTAGTTCCTCCGGACGGTCTTTCGCCTTCGCGGCCAGATAACCGGGCAAAAACTTTCCGAATCCGGTTTCCATCGTGCCGAACCACCGCTCGATAGGACCCTTGGAACGCGCGAGGTATGGCTTGGCGAATGTCCGCTTGATCCCATATTCCGTAAAGAAGCTGGTTGTCGCCTCGTCAAAATCTATGCTGCCGAGCCGCTTCACGACATCTTTGCGTATGTCGCGGCCGTGCAGCCTGTGCGCCTTGAAATCCTTGCCGTTGTCGAAATAAACGTCATCCGGAACCCCGCCCAGTCCGTCCGCGCCGATCCGGATGGATTCCGCGAGCGCGAGGGCGATAGTCTGGCTGCTCGGCTGTGTGTTGATGTAATAGCCCACGATTGCGGCGGTCCGGAAATCCAGCAAGGCGGTGAGCCACGGGCGTATGAGCTTTCCTTCGTGCTCGACGAGGACGTCCATCTCGTGATGGTCGCCGCAGTAGATCTCGGCGACGGCATAGGCGTTCAGGTCCCGCCGCACTATCGGCTCGTGCCTGTCGCGCCATTTCTTCTCGCCTTGCCGCATCCGTGTCTTGATGTCTTCCGGTATGGTCTCCGCGTATCGCATAAGGGTCGGATATGAAGGCATCCTGCCCTTGTAAATACTCGAAAGGTAATAGTAACAGGTCTTTATGGACCGCTGCTCGGCGGTCAGATACATCTTCTTGAATGCTTCGGCGACCTCGGAATCCAGGTTCCGAAAATGCCCTCTGTCTCTGCGTTTCGCCCGCGCGAGCGCGCGCATCTTCATCCCTGCCTCGGACTTTCTATAGGCCGCCGCCCATCGCTGTATCGTCCGTGCCGGGATGCCGGTCTGGCCCGCTCTGTCTTTTGCTGTCGTTTCATTTGCCACAACCGGTCCGACCACTTCCCATTTTTCGTTTGCTTGCGCGAGGTCGAATTCATCCGCTCCGTCAGGC
>Ga0315286_10000924_pt1 | contig 25851 bp, 24 predicted proteins | sample YL17G10_0_MG_FD_205038 | JGI IMG/M metagenome (GOLD analysis project Ga0315286, IMG submission 205038) | Sediment microbial communities from Yellowstone Lake, YNP, Wyoming, USA - YL17G10_0 | ecosystem: Environmental > Aquatic > Freshwater > Lake > Sediment | place: USA: Wyoming | collected...
CACCTTCGCGAACTTGTCCCCTTCCGACGCCGAGACCCACTCGAGCCGCAATCGGCGCGGGTCGATGCCAAATTCTTTTATCAGACGTTTTAGAAAAGGCATTCGTCGAATTGTCTTGTAGTTCCCTTCCTGGTAGTGACAGTCTCCCAAGTGACACCCCATCACCACAACTCCGTCCGCACCGCGCTGGAATGCCTTGAGAATGAAGGCGGGATCGACTCTCCCACTGCACATGGTCCGTATGATGCGGACGTTTGGTGCAGACTTGATGCGAGACACACCAGCCAGGTCAGCACCTGTGTAGGAACACCAGTTGCACAGAAAGCCAATGATTGTTGGTTCGAATGCCATGTCGTAGTACCTTTCTAAGTTCTGCTCATCAACGTCGTTCGTTCAGTGCATCATCGCTCGCTTCATACCATCAATCCGTCCAGTTCGGCGAGTAACTGTGCATCGGTAAATCCGTGTCCCGTCATCGCAGACGAAGGACACGCGGCGACGCACGTTCCACATCCTTTGCACAGGGCTTCTTGCACGTGCGAGATCTTCTTGTCTTCCAGGAACTCAATCGCATTGTAAGGACACAGGCCATTGCAGATCTTGCAGCCGCTGCAATACTCCTCCTGCACCATTGCGCGGACAGGTTCTATCTCGACCTCTCCCTTTGCAAGGACGGAGAGAATGCGGGCAGCCGCCGAGCTGGCCTGAGCAACGGTATCCGGAATGTCCTTCGGACCCTGGGCACAACCGGCAATGAACACACCGTCGGTGCTGGTGGATGTAGGGTCAAGCTTCGGATGTCGTTCCAAGAAGAAGCCGTCCGGACTTTTGCTGATCGAGAACAACCTCCGTATGGCGTCGCTATCTTTTCGAGGTTCGATAGCATTGCAGAGAATCACCATATCGACCGGGATCTCTCGGAATTTTCCGATCAATGTGTCTTCGCAGCGGATTTTCAGGGAAGGTTCTCCGTTCCCTTGCCAGCAACCTTCAACGACTTCAGCCGCCTTGCCGCGAACCATCGTCACTCCCTCATCCAGCAGCCGGTTGTAGAATTCCTCGTACCCTTTGCCGAATGCGCGCATATCAATATAGAACTGATAGATCGCAGCCTTGGTCCGATCACGAACCAGATGGGCGAATTTCAGAGCGTACATGCAACAGACCCGCGAGCAATAGGGGTGATGATTGATATCTCTGGAGCCAATGCAGTGGATGATCCCAACTGCCCTCGGTTCCTGCCCGTTTTTCGTCAGGATATTGCCTCCGGTCGGACCGGTTGAATTGAGGATGGCCTCGAATTCCAGAGAGCTGTAAACATTGTCCAATCGGCCATAGCCATATTGTGCCATCGCACTGGCATCGAAGAGATCAAACCCTGTCGTCACAAGAATTTGACCGACATCGACCTCGACGATTTCGTCTTTCATTTCATAATTGATGGCATGCGGCTCGCATACCTTCGCGCAGTTCTCACAGCCATCGGTTTGGAAGTGAATACATGACGCTGAGTCAATAACGGGCACGCGCGGAACAGCCTGCAGTGTCGGCACGTAGATAGGGGTCTTGGGACCGAGCGTGAATTCCGGTTTCTTCCCCCGATAGTCTTCGAGTACGAGTTTGATGTGTCCCGTCGGGCACACGTGTGCGCAGGAACCGCAGACGATGCAGTGATCCGATTTCTCATTGAACGGTCGTACCACCTTGCGTTGGATGCCTGTATGGGCAAATCCAAGGACTCCAGCCTTGACAACATCATTGCACATGTTGACGCACTTACCGCAGAGAATACATGCATCCGGAGCGTCATCCCGCTCGAGACTTTCGAATCGCGGCTTGCCGATCTCCAGCCGTTCAGCCATTTCCTTCACCACACTGACGTTGGGCCACCTCGACACCATCAGTTCCATGATGATCTTCCGGAGCCACTTCACTTTCTCGGAATTTGTGTGAATGGTCATTCCCCCGCGGACCGGGTAATTGCAAGCCGTGACGATGCGGCTCCGCTTTCCCCTGACAACTTCAACGCTGCAGAGACGACATACTCCGTACGGCTCAAAATACTCGCTGTGGCACATTGTCGGAATCCACACTCCGGCCTGGTCCGCCGCTTTGAGGATCGTCGTATCTTCCAGGACCTCTACCGATTTTCCATCAATATTGATCGTTACCATAGGGTTTCACCTTTTACTCGACTGAGATTGCATCGAATTTGCACACGTCATAGCAGACACCGCACTTGCCGCATTTCGCCACGTCGATCGTGTGGACTTGTTTCGTCTCTCCGATGATCGCACGGTCCGGACAGTTCTTTGCGCAAACGTGACATCCATGCCCCTTCTCCACGCACACCTGCGGATCAATCTTGTATGTGATCAGTTTCCGGCAGGAGTGGCCCGGGCATCTCTTGTCCCGAACATGAGCTTCGTATTCTTCCCTGAAATACTTCAACGTCGTCAACACCGGATTTGGGGCTGAGCCGCCCAACGCACACAACGACGATTCGACCACAGCGTTCGACAGTTCTTCAAGAAGCACAAGATCGTCCTCAGTCCCCTCTCCCACCGTGATCTTCTCGAGAATGTCTAACATCCGTTTCGTCCCTTCGCGGCATGGGACGCACTTGCCACACGATTCGGTCTGCGTGAAGGAGAGGAAGTACTTGGCCATGTCGACCATGCAGTTGTCCTCATCGGCCACGACCATGCCCCCCGAGCCCATCATTGAGCCGACTTTCGTAAGCTCTTCATAATCGACAGGCAGATCGAGCAGGCTCTCGGGTATGAATCCGCCTGACGGCCCTCCGGTCTGCACTGCTTTGAATTTCCTGCCGTCTTTGATTCCGCCCCCGATATCGAAGATGATCTTCCTGAGCGAAATTCCCATCGGCACTTCGATCAGTCCCGTATTATTCACTTTCCCCGAAAGCGAGAAGACTTTCGTCCCCTTGCTGCCACCCCAAGGATCGTTCGTGACGTCTCCGGTCCCAATACTGGTGAACCATTTCGCACCCTTGAGGATGATTTGGGGAACGTTTGCCCACGTTTCGACATTGTTCAGGCACGTCGGCTTGTCCCATAGTCCTCTCTCGACCGTATGCACGTATTTCGCCCGCGGTTCCCCGGGCCTCCCCTCGATCGAGGCCATCAGGGCCGTCGACTCCCCGCATACAAAAGCACCCGCACCACGTGCAATCTTGATGTCAAAGTCGAAATTCTTGTCGAGAATATTCGTCCCCAGCAAGCCGTACCCGCGAGCCTGCTGCAGCGCAGTCTGTAAACGATCAAGTGCAATGGGGTACTCATTGCGGATGTACACATACCCCTCGGACGATCCGATCGCATACGCCCCAATCAGCATTCCCTCGATGACGGCATGTGGATCCGATTCAATCGTGCTCCGGTCCATGAAGGCACCGGGATCGCCCTCATCGGCGTTGCAGATGACGTAGTGAATGTCGCTCGGGACTTTCTTGCAGGTTTCCCATTTGATACCTGTGGGAAATCCTCCACCCCCCCGACCCCGCAAGCCGGATGCCTTGATTTCCTCTATGACCTCTTCCGGGGTCATCGAGGTCAGCACTTTTCCCAAGGCTTCATATCCCCCTCTCGCGATGCACTCATCGATGTTCTCGGGATTGATAAGGCCACGATTGCGAAGGACGATCAATGTCTGGTCTGCGAAGAAGGGGATATCCGACATTTTGGGGATCGGCACTTTTTCCTTCGGCGGAGTGTAGAGCAGTTCTTTTACCGGCCGCCCTTTGACCAGGTGCTCTTCAACGATGTAGGGTATGTCCGTTTCTTTCAGGAGCTGATAGAAAATCCCATCCGGCTGGACCACCATCAATGGTCCGACAGCGCAGAATCCGTTACATCCCGTCGTCACGACAGCGACTTCATCCTGCAGACCCCTCCTATGGATTTCAGCTTCCAGCTTGTCTTTGATTTTCATTGATTGGTTGGCGACACATCCCGTGCCTGCACACACCATCAAGTACGTTCTATACACCATGAAAGCTTCTCCTTCGAAAGAACAGCGTCATTAATGTGTTTTCTCACTGCCAACAGCCAGGGCGAGTTCCTTGGCTACCTTTCCGTTCAACACATGCGACTCAATGACCATCCTCACTTTTTCTGCGGTGAGGTAGACATACTTAACCGGCGCCGGTTCGCCGAGCACCTCGACCGTCATCATGGGTTCCTGACTGCACAGCCCTGCACAACCGGAATTTGTAACGATGACATCATGAAGTTGACGAGTTTCAATTTCCTTCATCACGGCGGTGAGAATCCCTCGTGCTCCAGCTGCGATGCCGCACGTCCCCATATGCACGTTGATTCGAACGCGCCCCGCTCCTTGACGCAGTGCCATCTTGTGGCGTGCCTCATCGCGTATCTTCGCAAGGTCTTCAATTTTCAGCTTGCTCATTGAATGCTCCTCCTATTCGTATTGCTTGAGGATCTTGGACACTTTGGATTGCGGGATTCTTCCGTGCAGGTTTTTCCCCACCGTCATCACGGGAGCGAGTCCGCAACAGCCCAGACACCGCACGCTATCCACGCTGAACTTCTTGTCCGCCGTCGTTTCCCCCTCTTTGATATGGAGCTCTCGCTCGATCTGTTCCATGATCTTCACAGCTCCTTGAACGTGACAGGCCGTTCCTGTGCAAACAGCGATGGGAAACTTCCCTTTCGGCTTCAGACTAAACGCCTTATAGAATGTCGCCAGATGGTAGATTCTGCTGGGCGGAACGTTGAGGTGCTCCGAGACGTAGTTCAACACATCACGCGGGAGGTAGTAGAGCTCGTTCTGGATATCCAGCATGACCTGAATGATCGCGCTCGGATCTTTCGGATGTTTCCGGAGTATGGCTTCCACAAGTTGGGCGTTCATTTGTTCTCCTTGGACTTATTGTGCCAGGCTCGATTCTTCTTGCTCCAGATAGTTCCGTACGAGGTTGAGGGCTTCGGTGGAGTTCCGGAGAACATCTCCCAGCTGATTTCCAGCATGCGTGGAATCAAACTCGATGACTCTTTCTCCACGAACGTGCCGATAAAACACGTTTACCTGCTCCTCCCTCGCCAGCAAGGCCGTTATTGTCTCAGCCATGTTGCCCAGGGGCTGTCTATCAATATTGTTGAGCTGAAACGTCGCCTTGATCTCCGTCCCTCTGCTCGGAGCAGACCGGATCGCGAGCGAGCCCTTTGCCATCTCAGCAGCTTGCTTCAGGAGGGGGAGACCCATTCCGATCCTACGGGTGGTTCTCGTCGTATAGAAAGGATCGGTTGCCTTCCCCATGGTCTCGGTGCTCATTCCTTTGCCATCATCCGTGATTTCAATCGAGAGAAGATCATGTTGTACGTCCTCATTGACGATAATGCTGATATGCTGTGCCCCTGCGCGCACCGAGTTCTCAGCGATGTCAAGAATATGGAGCGACAGATCTTCCATGGTCAGACCAAACACACCATGCGAGAAGCTTCGTGGTTCAGCGCCATCTGTATCTCCTCAAATGCGGGACGCTCAAGCAAATACTCGGAAGTGTTCGATCCGATGTCTTCCAGAGTGTGTGCGTCAGAGTTCCGGACAAACACACATGACTGCGGAAGAGCGAACCGAATCCTTGCCTCCTGATCAGTCGTAAATCTCGTCAGCTCCAACGCATCAAACTTGACATCCTCTGGAATGAAGCCCAATTGACTCATAATACTGTAGCTCTCCCGATCAATATGCGAGGCGATCGCCAGGCCACCGAGTCGGTGCGTTTCAACGACAACCTGCCCGACGGTGAGGTCGGTGGCTCCGATGAGCAGTTTGTCCTGAAATCCCACCACTTCATCGAGTTCATTGGCCACAACCTGAAGGCCAAATACCTCGGGTTGGTTGATTCCATTGAGGTAGCCGTAGACAAGTTCCTGCATCTCAGTCGCTGATCGGACGTTGTCAAAGATCGCCAGAATATGGACTTCTTCACTCGTACAGATCTCCAAGCCAGGCAACACGACAATTCCGGATGATGCGGCAGCCTTCAGAACCGCCGGTATGTTTTCTGCTGAATTGTGGTCGCAAATTGCCAGAATCTGCACCCCTTGCTTCTGTGACTGCGCGATGATCTTCTGCGGAGACATTTGAAGGTCGCCGCACGGCGAAAGGCACGTGTGAACGTGCAGATCTGCCCGGAAGCGCCGCAGCATCGTCACGAGTCGCCATTGAGCAATGAATAGAGCTTGCCAATCGTTTCAAACGCCGGAAGATCACTGACCAGTATTGCGATACGCTCTTTGTTCGCTTTCTGCAACGTTTCCTGGGCTGGCTGCCTGCCGTGGACGACGATGATCGCCGCCAGTTCTTTCAGAACCGCAACAGCGACAATGTTCTCATGAACATGCATCGTCACCCACACATTGCCAGCCTCGGCGCGTGCAATTACATCACTCAGCAAATCGCTCGCGTACCCTCCTGTGACGGCATTGTCGAGCAAGTCCTGTCCCGATCGTACCGAGAAGTGAAGCCGGTCAACAACATGTCGGAGCGTCATAGGGCTATCTCGCAATATTGCCACGCACTTTCTTGCTGTGTTTTCCCACCACCTCGAGCAAGTTTGTCGATATTGATTCGAACGATTTCATAGCCAGGAACACACACTCATCGGCTTCAACGTCACCTTTGACGACATCTTCCGCAAAAGTCATGCAGGTAGGAGCCCCACATGCACCGCAATCGATCTTCGGTAGCATCTCGTAGGTTTGATGTCGGCGGTGCATTTTCTGAATGCCTCGCGAGAGGTCTTCGTCCAACGGCTGTACGGGGCTCGGAGCAATTCGACCGACAAGCGAGAAGAAGCTCTTCTGATAGAGATCACGAATCTTCTGCCTGTCCTGGCACGGTTCCTGTCCGAACTTCTCTACAAGACGAAGCACTCTTCCGCGCGCCATGTACGGGTTTTCCACGTTGAATGAACCGCCCACGCATGCCGTCGGGCACGAATGACATTCGATGTATTGGATATCCTTCATTCTCCCATTTTCTATCTCATCGAAGACCCTCATGACATCGGACAGACCGGCGATGGCGATGGAATCCTCCGCCTTCAGCGAGGCCACCTGTCCGCCCACAATCGGCCACCCGAGACCCAGACCGCGGATGTCCGGTTTACCATTCGTCTGCTCAGAATGCGCGAGCGCACGGATCAGACTGGGATAGACATCAGAAATCGGCATCACTCCGTCAAGGAACGAATGTTTCTTCCGAGGTGGGTTCTTGAGTGCGATCATCTTTGAAGGACATGGAGCCAGATAGATCGCGCCGATTTCGTGCTCCGTGAGCCCAAGTTGCTGCATTTTTTCACGCTTCGCCTCGCGGGCAGCGATCTCCATCGGCGATTCAATGGGGATCAGATTGTCCAGCAGATTCGGATAGCGAATTTGGATAAGCCGAACGATCGTCGGGCAAAACGGCGATATCAGCGGCCTTGGCGTCTCATTCTTGTCCAGGTATTCCTGGATGGCGATGCTTACGGATTCTGATGCGCATGCGACGTCATACGCGTCGTCAAATCCGATGGCCTTCAATGCACCGAGGATCGTCGAAGGCTTGACGTCTTTTCCGAACTGTGAGTAGAAAACCGGCGAAGGGAGAGCGATAGTATATTTGAAGCCGGAGAAATCGCTGAGTGAACTGGTTTGAGGGACAAAGGCGTGATTGGGGCAGACACGGACACACTCGCCGCAATCGATACACCGATCCCCCAGCAACGTTGCTTTTCCATGACGGACGCGCAGCGCTTGAGTGGGACAAATGCGCAGGCACTTCATGCGTCCAGTGCATTTGTCGGAATCTATCTTTATTGAGCGAGAATCCGCTTTTATCTGACTAGTTGACATTAATGATGATTTCCAGCCTAGTACCTTTTCCAACCGTTGAGTGAATCCGGAATTCATCCGAGTTTTTCTTTATGTTCGGCAGCCCCATCCCCGCTCCAAATCCCAACTCGCGCATTTCGGGCGTCGCCGTCGAGTATCCCTCCTGCATCGCCTGATTCACATCAGGAATTCCAGGCCCCTGATCATCGACTACAATCTTGATCGTTTTCGGGGTCAATTCGAGAACCACGGTTGCCACCCTTGCGTACATTACTACATTCATCTCGGCCTCATAACAGGCAATTGCGACCCTGCGCACGATGTCCGCATCGATGCCAAGCTCTTTCAGCATCGCCTTGATATCGCTGGAAACTTTTCCAGCGTGGAGGAATCCTTTTCCCTCGATCTCGAACAACTGCGAATACGGCACATGTGTCACACGTTTCATTCATCCGCCGCTTGACGAGATCGTCCTCGCCTGACATTTCATTGTCGATGGAATCCCGGCTCGATACAATATGCCGCATGCTTCATACATCGAATAGGGAGTCCCCAGTAATGGAATACCCTTTTCCTGCGCAAGCGCTTGTACACTATCGTCCGGCTTCTTGCCTCGAACAAGGATGATGGCATTGAGTTCTGCAATGTCTGCAGTCTGTATGGTCTGAACATTGATCAAACCCGTGAGAAGCAGTGCACCCCGCATGGAGAACGCAAGTACATCGCTCATGAGATCGGAAGCACACCCATACATGATCTGCCGGTCGAGATGTTGACTCCCCGCAAATACCTCGCAGCGTAGAAGGGATTGGAGATCGGCTACAACCATTGACAGTCTCCCTATTGTGTCGGCCGCTTCGAGATTTCGTTGATGAGTTGGTCACCGATCATGACCGACCGCCCTTCTGGAATCCGGATAGCCGGGCAGTTGCTCCAGCACTGTCCACACCCCGTGCATTTTTCTGTGTCAACGTAGCGGGCTTTCTTGCGCACGCGTATCTTGAAACTGCCGATGTAGCCGGAGACACTTTCCACCTCCGAATAGGTGAGCAGCGTGATATCCTTCCGATGGCCCACCGAGACCATTTTGGGCGTCAGAATGCATGCCGCACAATCGAGCGTCGGGAAGGTTTTGTCAAACTGCCCCATCCTACCCCCAATCGTCGGTTCTTTCTCGACGAGGTACACATGATATCCGGCGTTTGCGATCTCGAGCGCAGCCTGGATACCGGCAATTCCACCCCCAACGATCATTGTCGCTTTGTTGACAGGCTGACGCGTGATCTGCAAAGGAACGTGCAGAGCGACACGCCGGATGGCTGCATTCACGAGTGCGCATGCTTTTTGGGTCGCTTGTTCGCGATCGTCATGGACCCAGGAGCAATGCTCCCTGATATTCGCTATCTGAACGAGGTAACGGTTCAATCCGGCGGACTCTGCGGCTAAACGGAATGTCAACTCATGCATCAAAGGTGAGCACGCGGCAACGATGACCCTGTTGACGGCGAGGTTCTTGATGTCCTGCTTGATCAGATCTTGTCCAGGATCGGAGCACATGAATTTGTAGTCACGGGCGACAACCACATGCGGCTGTTTCGCGGCAAAATCACGAACTTGCGCAGGATTCACGGTGGAAGAAATGTTCACACCGCAATGGCAAATATAGACACCGATCTTTATCTGACCATTTCCGTTGGTTGGCTTCAGATTCTCAGGCATAGTGAGCCTCCGCTAACGAATTGATCTTCCCGCCAAGGGGAATAAACGAAGAATCCAACCCCAGGCTTTTGGCCGGAAGGCCGAGAGCAATTCCAAGCAATTGTGTGAAGTACATGATGGGAACATTGTAGGTCGTTTTGTAGAAGTTGTTGATCTTCCCCTGGTATGCCTCGAGGTTGAAATGACAGAGGGGGCATGTCGTGACCATCACATCGGCGTGATTGTTCAGTGCACACTCGAGAAGCTCCTTGTTGAGCTTCAATGCGGTCTCTTCGAATGTTGTCATCAGCATTCCCCCGCAACACCGCACCTTCATCGGAAAATAGACGACGTCACCACCGCACGCACCAAACAACCGATCCAACAACATGGGATTTTCCCGGTCATCGAACGTTTTGTCAGGTCGCACGATCTGACATCCATAGTATGGGGCGATTTTCAGTCCGTTCAGGTTCCGCTGGAACCTGGCACGAACTGTCTCCAGACCGATATCATTCATGAGGATGTCGAGAGGATGACGGACCCGGACCTTTCCGCTGTAACTCAATCCCCCTTCGGCCAGAGCCTCATTGACATCCCGATGCATTTCAGGGATTTCCTTCAGTATCCGGTTGGTCTTTGAGAGCGTGGTGAAGCAAGAGCTGCATGGGGCAAGAATCTCGAGCCCCATTTTTTCTGCGAGCGCCAGATTGCGTGCCGAGACGGCGAGCGAGACAGTTTCCTTGACCGACATGTACATCGTCGCACCGCAGCAGTTCCAGTCATCGATCTCAACCAATTCCTGTTCAAGCGCCTTGAACACTTCCCTCACTGATTCATCATAGCCCCGCTGTGTTTTCTCGAGGCTGCAACCAGGATAATACGCGTATCGCACGGTCACTCTCCTTTTCTGGATTCGAGTTTCATCACTCCGAGCCCTCGGTAGCCGACAAACTCGGGCAAGTATTCAGACTTTTCTGGAACGTGCCGCATCTCGATTTCCTGCGCCTTCTTGACGATGCGGGACAACGACCGGTGTTCCTTGATTCTCTTCGGAAACAACGCAAGTCGTTTCGTTTCATACATCTTCTTCACCAGCGGGATGAAGCCAAAGAGCTTGAAGATGCCGGTCTTCATGTAATATTTTCTGATGAGTGTTCCCTCATGCAACCGACCGTAGCTCATCAGATTGTCCACAAATAGCTTCGCCAGCACCTGAACTTGTGGAGCCTTTGATTCGTACCCTTTTTCCATGACGGTGCGCTTCAGTGCATAAATGACGTCCGTAATCTTGATTCCCGACGGGCATCGCGTTGTACATGCGTAGCAGGAGGCGCAAATCCATATCGAGCGACTTCTCATAATGGTTTCCAGTTCGCCGGCCCGAAACAGCGCTATGAGTTGTCTGGGGGAGATGTCCATGGCGTAACTCACGGGACATGAGCCCGTGCATGTGCCGCACTGGATGCATCGTTTGATGCGCTCACCAGCCGGAATAGACTCCACCTGCCTAAGAAATATCTCCCGCAGGTCGGCTTCTGTTCGAGTCATCAGTCCGGGAAGTTGATGGGTGGCATGTTCCATAATGGCTCCGTTGTCCGTCAGTCTGTTACCAGCTCATTGATGATTTGCCATTCGTCGGTGCATGGTGTACGTTCGGCATACTCCGTTTGTACATCGTTGCAAATTGCGTCAACAAGCTTCGGTATTGCTTGTGACACTTGCGCTGTGCATGTTTCTCGAAAAGTCGCTATGTCATCTGCCTCGATTCCATAGACCGTGAGTCTCTTCGGGAGCGGAGCTCCCATGAAGCGCGCGAGGCCAAGGATTTGGCCGAGATCGATTTGATGAGAAGACGTGATCTTCACCGGCTCGGTGTCAGGAGTTTGAACAAAACGCAGAAGTGTCCCCGCGGGTTGTGTCCCGGTCTTGATGGCATCGACGATGATGCATTCTTCGGTTCCGATGAGATAATCGAATAGCTGAAGCCCGCCCACCGAAAGCTCTTCAAATGCCACCGAGCGGTCGTCCAGACGATTCTTGAGCTCGCGCACAACCCTGATCCCCAATCCGTCGTCTGAAAGCATCTCGTTACCCAGCCCGATGATCGTTAGGCGCTTCTTTTGAGGGGCATGATTGGGAATAATCATCGGAGTCAATCTACCTAGCCTGATTTATTGTTTCCAGCAACCAGGAGAAATCCTGCGCCAGCTCGGGCCGCCAGCTCGTCATCAACTCACTGCCGATCTCAGCATAAAAAGACAGGATCCTTTGTACTTTCAAAGAGCCTGTCTCTGTGAGGAGAACCCGCTCCTTCCGGCGATCCACTGCATCGGGAGTGCGCGACACGTATCCGCGTTGTTCCAGGTCTTTCAAGATCTTTGAGGCTCGCGTGGAACTGACGTTGGCAAGCTCACTCAGTCTCTTGACTGAAGCAGGATGGTCAGAGAACAGCACGCTGAGGCAATGCACATCATCGATCGTGAGCTGAGCTCTCGATGAGACGTATTTGTCTATGCCTCGACATCGGCGGGTAAGCCGGAGGAGGTCTACTCCAAATCTTGGCTCGGCTTTGTCCAAGCGTGGGGCTCTTGGGTCAGTGGAAAACACTTTCCTATATGCAAATATTGTGCAAACGAAAATATTGCTGTCTATCCTCCAAATTCGCCAATTCTCATTGATGATTCTGTTGAAAAAACCCACGGTTGCTGAGTTATTCAACGGTCGTCTTGCCAAGGATCGTGATGTCAAGTGAGTCAGTCGAGTCACGTTCCGCTCAGCGGATTCGTCGAGGATTGCTCCATTCAAGTCGATTCCTCCAGCCATTTTTTGATGACTCTATGGCCGCGTCAATGAAACCACCCTCTGTGCGCTGCACAGAGACGCGGCCGAGAAGTCCTGCCACCAAGGCACGAAGACGCAAAGCACCACGAAAGACTGAGAGAATTCAATTCTTTTCCTTCGTGGCTTGGTGCTTTTTCCCAAAGGGACCCCTTCGGGGGTGGCAAATAATGGGTTTTCGTCCGAGCTTCTAGGTCGATTGCGGATCAAGAATTTCCTATGAGGTAGAAAATCCGTGACGGTATCATTCAAGCCAAATCTCGTTGCGTGCCACGAATGAATGAGTACTTTGATCTTTCGAGCACGAAATGTGCGAGATGTTCAGAAGGAATTTGAATACCTCACTGCTTTTGACCATATTAAGTGGCCGATTGCTCCAACGCACCCATACGATTCCTGCCCGAATGGGAACACGTGCGGCACTTTCAGTTAACACAGCGAACGTATGTTTGTCAAAACGATTCAGTCACAGCTCATTCTTGCTTTTTCCATCGCCATCCTCGTCCCGGCCATCGTCACGATGTACGTGGGGATGAGGATCATATCTGACCAGACGATCACCCGGGCAGAAACCAAGACAATTTCTGACCTGAACTCCGCGCGCGAAATCTACCGGAACAAGATCTCGGAGATTCACAGCATCACGCGACTCACTGCCGTTCGCCGGCTGGTCCGCTCTGCCGTCATCAATCAGGATCACAACTTTCTGACGAAGGATTTCGCAGGGATACTGCGCCGGGAAAACCTCGACATTCTTACGATTACGGACAGCCACGGCACTGTCATCGCTCGGGGACGCAATCCTGCATTGTATGGTGACAATATTCTCGAGGATCGTTTCATCGAACGCGTCATCAGGACGCGCCAGCCCGTCAGCGGAACCGATCTACTCACGCGGGACCTCTTGATGAAGGCATCTCCCGAACTTGCGGCGCAGGCTTCGATGCAGGTTATTCCAACGCCCAAGGCGAAGGAAAGGAAAGACCACCAAGAGACCTCAGGGATGATGATGGCCTCCGCCGTACCTGTCTTTGACGATAACGACAACTTCCTCGGCGTTCTCATTGGCGGAGTGCTGCTCAATCGCAATTTTGAGGTTGTCGACAAGATCAAAGAGATCGTGCATGAAGGCCAGATCTATCAAGGGAAGGAAATTGGTACCGCGACGATTTTTCAGGGAGATTTGCGTATTTCGACGAACGTCAAGAACGCAGACGGCTCCCGCGCGCTCGGCACACTTGTTTCTGGCGAGGTCTACGACGCTGTGCTCAAGGAGGGAAAACGATGGGTGGGCGAAGCATTCGTCGTCAATGCCACATACATTACTGCCTATGAACCGATACGAGACCTGAATGGGAACATTGTCGGAATGCTCTATGTGGGAGTCCTTAAGCAACCATTCGACGATGTCCTTCAACGCGGGATCATCACATTCCTCGGCATTGCATTCCTTGGCGTCTTGAGTGTTGTATTCGTCTCGATCTTGCTTGCGAAACGAATTTCCCTCCCTTTGCAGAAACTTGAAGAAGCCTCGCAGCGTATCTCAGACGGCGAGTACAAACACGATTTCAAGGTGAGAGGACCGCGGGAAATTGAACACCTGGCGCGGTCGCTGGATACCATGGCGAAGCAACTTGAGCAGGAGAAACGGGAACTCGAGGAGTGGGGAACCACGCTGGAGAAGAAGGTCGCTCAACGCGCTGACGAAATGAAGAAGATTAATGCACAGCTCTTCCGTTCCGAGAAGCTGGCCTCTCTCGGAAAACTCGCCGCCGGCGTGGCACACGAAATCAATAATCCTCTGACCGGCATTCTGACCAACAGCAGCCTGTTGCTCGAGGATTTGGACAAAGACGATCCCAAACGGGAAGACGTCGAAGTGATGGTCAAGGAGACGATTCGATGCCGAGAGATCGTGAAACGGCTTCTGGATTTCGCCCGGCAAACAAGGCCGCAAAAGCGCCTGGCAAGCATCAACGCCCTTATTGACAATATTATCCTGTTGGTGCGGAATCAGACATCCTTCCGCAATATCATCATTGAGAAGGAGCTTGACGGCGATCTTCCGGACATCCTCGTTGACCCCGACCAGGTTCAGCAGGTGTTTGTGAACATTATCCTGAATGCGGCAGAGGCAATGACGAAAGGTGGCACCCTTACGATCCGCTCAATGCGATCTCCGGACCTTCAGTACATCGTTATTACATTTGCTGACACTGGCCCTGGAATTTCTGAAGAAGTGCGTGAACGTATTTTCGATCCATTCTATACAACCAAAGAACATGGCACGGGCCTTGGACTATCGATCAGCTACGGTATCATCGAACAACACGGCGGCACGATCAGCGTCGACAGTGTCATTGGCAAGGGTTCGACGTTTACGATCTCTCTCCCAATTCTGACAAGCGAAGTTTCGTCCTGAACATATGACCGCCCACATTCTCATCGTTGATGACGAACCCGTTATTTGCAAGAGCTGCGAAAAGGTTTTCCGTCGTTCTGGACACACCGTACGGTCCGCTACGTCCGGGCGTGAGGCGCTTGCCATACTCCAGGCTGATACCTTTGACGTGGTATTTACCGATCTGAAGATGCTGGACATGGGGGGCCTGGAAGTCCTTCAAAACATCAAAGAGCGGTATCCAACCACAGTCGTCGTCATCATCACCGGATACGCAACCATCGCCTCAGCCGTCGAAACAATGCGTTCTGGAGCGTTCGACTATCTCCCGAAACCGTTCACAGCCGGTGAACTGATTGCGGTTTTAGACCGAGCGCTGGAGAGACGAAGACTCCTTCTCATGGCAGAGCCTGAGTTCGAATACACTGACTCGGCCGGATTCGAAGGTATGATCGGCACAAGCGCGCCGATGCGCGAAGTATATAGCCTCATTCAGAAGGTCGGGCCAACCGATAGTACCGTCTTGATTGTCGGAGAAAGCGGCACCGGCAAGGACCTGACTGCCAAGGCGATTCACCAACGGAGCAAGAGAAAGGACGGCAGGTTTTTCGCGATCGACATCTCTACTCTCTCGAGCACTATCCTCGAAAGTGAGCTCTTCGGCCATGTGAGGGGGTCATTTACCGGCGCGACATCTGATAGATCCGGAGTTTTCGAGGTAGCAAACCACGGAACGATATTCCTGGATGAGATTGGCAATCTCCCCGTTGAGACGCAGGCGCGACTCCTCCGCGTCCTGCAGGAAAAGGAGTTTATTCCCGTTGGGAGCAGCACGGTCAAGAAAGTGGACCTCCGGTTGATCTTTGCGACAAATCAAAACCTGAAACAGCTCGTCACCGAGGGGAAGTTCAGAGAAGATCTCTACTATCGTCTTAACGTATTTCCTCTCCGGCTTCCGACTTTGCGGGAACGAAGCGAAGATATTCCTGAACTCGTGCATCACTTCCTGGGGAAGTACTGCCAAGCAGTTGAACGAACCATGCCCAAGATACGAGCCGAGGCTATGGAATTGCTGATGGACTACCATTGGCCCGGCAACGTGCGGGAGCTTGAACATGTCGTGGAGAGACTCACCATCCTCGTTGAGGGGGGTGAGATCAAGCCAATTCATATTTCTGCCGCATTGTACCGAACGGACTCGGCGATTCGCTCCATGATTCCAAAGACAAGCGAAGAACTCAAGAGCTTGAAACGGAATATCCGCGAATCATCGGTACAGGAAGTCGAAAAGCTCTTTGTCGAAGAGTCGCTCATCCGCAACAGTTGGAATGTCTCCAAGGCGGCCCGGGACGTGAGCATGCAGCGATCGAACTTTCAAGCTTTGATGAAAAAATACGGCATCAAAAAACAGCCGCCAACCGCATAAAAGAATGTGCAGGTGCCTGCTGCACTTGTGCACCCCTAAGAACCAGTTTACCCCGATTTCCATTTGTTTTCCAGGATTCTGGCTTCACCGCAGACAGAATCCCTGGGTCTTCCGCAACATACAATTCAATCCTGAATCTTTCCAAGTCTGCGCCCAGCAAGGCCATATCGTGTGTACGAACAATCAAACAGGATGTGGCACGCTCCTTGAGGCATTGACAGCAGTTGCAGTTATTCCAGTACTCAATACAAAACGGAGATCCTTACAATGCTGACAAACAAGATCCTGGTTGTTGACGATGAAGAAAATGTGTGCCAAAGCGTAAAGAAGATTCTCGGCCGGAAAGGGTACGAAGTCTCGCAAGCTCTCACCGTCGATGACGCTGTGAAACTCATCAATGACTTGTCGTTTGACCTTGTCATCACCGACTTGATGATACCCGGAACAAGCGGGATGGAATTGATGCATATCATTCGCGAAAAGTATCCCGAGCTTGACGTCATCATGATTACGGGTTATGCTTCCATCGAGTCTGCGGTGAGTGCGACGAAGCTCGGTGCCAGTGCATACCTTCCGAAGCCCTTCACTCCCGAAGAACTGACAAAGGCCACCGAACATGCGCTTGCCAACCGCGTGATTCGCGTCAAAGCGAAACCTACCCCGAAGCCACAGCCCGAAGCGAATGAACTTCCCGATGAGAACATCGACGTCGACATGCCATTCAACGCTCGAGAAGTGGCAAAGCAGACGTCAAAGCAATTCGTCGAGACACTCACCCACTCCGATGTCCCGCTCCATAGAAGGACTGCCGAAAAAGCGTACTGCTATACAGGCGCCCGTGAGTGCAGGCGATTGGTGTTGGAGGGGCGCGAATGTCCGGGAGAGTGTATCCTCCTGAAGAAGGAGAAAGAGCGTGCAAAAAGCGGTGCAAAGGTGAGGCGGTTCTCGGACGAATCTATCGATGTGGACATGCCGTTCAACTTGGCGGAAGTCGAGCGCGTCACCGGTGCAGATTATATCAATTGTCTCACCCGATCAGATATTCCTCTTGCGGGATTGTATGGAAGGGACGCCACCGCGAAGTACTCCGTCCTGGTCGTCGATGACGAACCGATCGTATGCCACAGCGTCCGCAAGATACTCACCAAGCAAAGCTGCGCGGTTGAAGAGGTCTTTGACGTCGATGCAGCATTGCTGAAGATGCGATTACAGAAGTTCGATCTTGTGTTGCTCGACCTGAAGATGCCGAAACGCAGTGGTATGGAAGTGCTGAAATCCATCAAGACCCAATGGCCTGATCTGCCGGTCATCATCGTCACCGGCCATGGCACGATTGAAACAGCCATCGAAGCAACAAAACTCGGTGCAGTCAACTTCCTGTCAAAGCCGTTCACTCCAAACGAGCTTGCGAAAGTTGCAGTCGAAGCCCTCGCAGCATAGGATCGCAGAATAGCAGGGGGGTAGGACAAAGCCATAGCATCTGTATCCGCCCCCCTTCGCTATTTCGTCACGCTCAAGGACGAATTTCTTCATTCACCACTCAAGTCGATTCCGCCTCATTTTCATGTTCTCCTGCTCCGCCAACGACCGTCCAACGTAGCCACGAAATAGACGCTCGTCACCAGGGAACCGATTCATAGGAAATTCTATGATGTCCGCCGGTTTCGATTTGGTCCTTGGCAAATGCACACCTAATATCGTGCCGTATTACTCGCATTTCCCTCAACGGCTTTCAATCGTTCACATCCATCTCACTCGAAACGTGCTTACCCATCTCTTAGCTGTACCCCAAAAACTAGACCACTTGCTTAGGTGGAAACAATGGTTAATCCCTCCGGCCCATTTTATGCTTGGATGTTTGAACACAGAACGATAAATTAGCGTTTGCACTCCATTCCCCGAGTCGTCAGGGTCGACATTCGGAAACGCGGACTACGCATACTGCATGACCATGGCTGGTACTATGAAAAGTCCAATGATAGAAGCATTTGAATATAGCCCCCGACAGAAGAGAAAGCTCCGTTACTATTGGTTCGCGATGGCCTTGGTGGTCTTGTGCTTGGACTACTTCTCGGGTCCCTTTGTTCAGTTTCCAGTTTTTTTTGTTCTCCCTGTAGTTCTCGCGACGTGGTACAATGGAAAGCGGTGGGGATTCTTTTATGCATTCGCCCTCCCTCTCGTGAGACTGTACTTTAACACAGTTTGGCAGATCCCCTGGACGATGTTCGAAGGAACGGTCAATGCATTGATCAGGACTACTGTGCTCTGCACCATGGCATATCTCGTCGACCGTGCGGCCGCGGAAGCAAAGTCACTCAATCGAGAAGTTAAAGTTCTCGAAGGTTTCCTGCCGATTTGCGTCTCCTGTAAGAAGATACGGGACGACAAAGAGGAATGGCAACCATTGGAGAAGTACATCAGCGAGCACAGCCAGGCAACATTCACGCATGGAGTGTGCAACGACTGTGCGAAGAAACTCTATGGAGTGGACTTGCCCGATCGTTCCAAGAACAAATCCAGGCAGTAGGTATTCCTTCGGTGTCAGTATCTATCCCACGATCGCAAGGGACTAGTCTTCCGACCATGTCCTGAACCAGATTCTCTGATAAGTCAGAGCATCTCAGTCCTTCGCTGAAATCTCAAAAACTGCTTCCACTTTCCCCTTTACTCCGACATGGGGTGGGAACACGAGCACAGATTTGCTGAATTGCGCTATCTGATAGATGTTCAACGGGCCATCGTACGTTGAAACCGGCGGATCGACAAGAATGTGTTCTGCTCTGATTCTGATGAGTTTCCCCAGCTTCAGTTTGAACAATTCTGAGAATTGCGTGGCTTTTGAGACGGCATTCGTCACAGCTTTCGCAACGGCAGTGGGGCCGGCACTATCCTGGTTGCTCAGGTAGAACGATGAGAGTTTTATCTCGTTCACCCCTGCGTCAAGCGATCGTTCAAGAAGCTCACCGATGGTGTTGAAGGTTACAACATTCACGCGCAGTGTCGTCGTGGCCGTATATTCGACTTTGGCATTCGTTGGATTGTGCCAGGGCTCGACCTTGATTTCAGAGGTCGATATGTTTTTGGCGTCGATTTTGTGGAGTTGAAGCGCCTCGAGCACACGTCTCACTCCTTTCTTGTTGGATGCGACCGCATCCATCGGATCCGTGTCAAATGATTTTACAGACAGTTCGACCGTGGCGCGGTCGGCGTTCGCGTAGACAATTCCTTCTCCAACCATGGTAAGGGTCTTGCCCTCTTGTGCTGTCATAATTCCGCCTACCATGATCGAAAGAAGAAAGACAGTCCAGTTGCGTCTCATAGGGGACTCCTTTGTTTGTGATGACGATTCGGTTTTGATGTTCATGGAACGATTGCCAAGCATTGCGATAGGTGCCGGAACGAAATTATCGGAACAGGCAGCTGGCTTGTCTTGAATCGGGTGCCTGGGAACCTGCGTGCTAACTCATTTGCGTCAACACGACACCTGCCACCGTTATTGTCCCTCCGACCAGAAAGGCTCCCGTGACAGTGTAATCAAGAAAAATAAGCGAAAGTATTGCTGCCACAAGCGGTTGACCGTTGGCAAATACGGCCAACTTGCTGGCCTCAATCCTTTTAAGTGCATAGTACCAGAGCAAATAGCCGATGATCGAAGTGCCAATTCCGAGGTAGAAGATACCTATCCAGTCTAATCTTGTCAGACTGCCGAACTGAAACTGTGACGCTGCGTACCCGCCAAATGGCAACAGGAGAAAGCCGCCGAGGATAGCTGCCAGCGAGGTCGTCTTCAACGCTCCATATTTGATGACCATTGGTTTTCCCAAGATCGTGAACAGAGCCCACGCAGTCACTGCCAGAGCAATGATCAGATTGCCGAACGTGTTCTCTGAACTGAAGTTGATCCCTCGCTCGAAAATGACGACTGCAACTCCCACAAACGCGACCAGAATCCCCGTTGCTTTCTTCGTGGTTATCGCATCCTTGAGAATCCAGCGAGAGAGTATCAGTACGAAGACAGGTGTGACAGCATACAGTAATGCCGCATTGGCAGCCGTCGTAAAGTGAATGCCATACAGATAGAGCACCTGGTTAATGGTTCCGAGGAAGCCAAGCCAGAGAAGGGAACTCCAGTCTTTTTTTTCGACTGCCAACCCTATCCCTCGAAACCGTAGGACAAGGAGCAAGCCGGTAGAGGAAATGAGTGCCCGAAGGAATGTCAGCGTCAAAGCGTCGACGTTGTTTGTGACTGTTTTTGCAAAGATGTGGGTTGCACCCCCAAAGAGGGTCTGAATCACAATGACGACATAGACATTCATGGAGTTAATATACGGCGAACAGTTTTGATTCCCAAAAACGCCATTTGTTTTGAACCCACTTCTGGCTATATTTTTTACATGGTCGTACTTCTGCTCCCCGTTCCGCTCAAATGAATTCTCCGCTCGAATCCTGGCGCAAGACCCTGTACATCATCTGGGCCTCCCAGTTCATCGCGATGATGGGAATGAGTCTCGTCGTTCCCTTTCTCCCTTTCTACATTCGTTCGCTTGGAGTCAGCGACAGTGCAGAAGTTGCCCAATGGAGCGGCCTCGTCTTCGCAGGGCCGTTTCTTCCCGCCTTTTTCCTAACGCCGGTGTGGGGCTATTTGGGTGATCGATACGGCCGCAAGATGATGACAGTCCGGGCCATCTTTGGACTCGCACTTTCTCAAGTCCTGATCGGGATTGCCCCCAACGTGGAAACCCTTTTCTTCTTTCGTATGGTCCAGGGGGCCATCAGCGGATTCCTCGCATCGGCACTGGCCTTGGTTTCGGCGAATACTCCAAGGGAAAAATCAGGATATGCCATTGGGTTGCTGCAGACAGCTACTTCGAGTGGAAACGTCATTGGTCCGCTCGTTGGAGGATCGCTCGCAGACGCGTTCGGCTATCGGCCGATTTTTTTCATCGTCGGCGGACTTTGCACCATTGCCGGGCTGTTTGTCATGCAATTTGTGAAAGAGACCGTCACTGTCTCTGACGATCACAAACCGAAACACACACTTGCCAGCAACTACAAATACGCCATCCATTCGAAGCCCATTCGCATCGCACTTGCGATAATCCTTCTTTCCCAGGTGGCTGTGTTTCTTGTGCAGCCGATTTTTGCGCTTTTTGTGGATTCCCTCGCCTCAACCGACAAATACCTGGCAACCATGGCAGGGGCGATTTTCTCTATTACAGGATTGTTTACCGTCATCTCCGCTCCCTGGTGGGGCAAGCGGAATGACGCCAAGAGCTACAAGAAAAACCTCTCTTTTGCGATCTTTGGGGCCGGCATTGCCTTCGGATTGCAGGGTGCGGTCACAGATATCTATCAACTCGCATTTGTCCGTGCGGCGCTTGGTTTCTGTATCGGGGGGATGCTGCCGACGCTCTATTCGTACGTCAACAAGAATTCGTCGCTTGAGCGGCGCGGAGGGATTATGGGGATCGCATCAAGCATGAATATCCTTGCCAACCTGGTGGGAGCTCCGTTCGGCGGATTTCTCGGAGCGCAATTCGGATTCCGAGCTGTATTTTTCCTCACGGGGGGTATACTGACATCAACGGTTTTCTTTGTCCGACGACACTTCACGGACGTCCGGACAGAAGAGACTGAAGAAGTTCAACCGCCAAATATAGTCGCCGTTACGTCTCAAGAAGACGTGACGTGAGATTGTCGCAATCAAGAATGGAACCCCGTTGGGCCGATCGACCATCCGACGCTGAAGAAGTCCGATCCTCCTCTTCATTATTGATGGCCCGGACGAGTCTCTTGTCCGCCTGACTCTGCCCCTCTATCCGAGTCCTTTCCCATTTTCTCAGAAGTAGTACAGATATTTCAGTTTTAGCACGCTTGCCCGATCGGTTACATGCAATCGATTGGGAAGAAGTGTGCCGGAAAGATCGAATTCATCGCTCCGATCCCGCACTTCGTTGATCGCAAAATAGATCCAACTCTTCGGCAGAAAGTTGTATGAGAAAAGGAAACCGATGATCATCTGGCGAACATTGTCTTCCGACCGGAGATAGACATTGTCGAAGTACAGACGCAAGCTCAGGTTATTGATCGGGATCAAGGATACATAGGGTCGCGCATTCAAGGTGACATCCTCGATCCCCCCTCCCGGTTTGCCTTCGAAATAGGCGTTCAAGGAAGTACCGACATTGAGAACATCCAACGCATGCCAGCCGAAGTAACTTCCCGCCCATGAGTATGGAGCGAGATAGCCTCGGGAGAAGTTGTAGGTCTTGGTATATCCGCCATATACGTTTGCGTTCCACTTCGGAGAGACGTTGAACCATGAGGATACATCCAGCTCATAGGAATCATACAGGACGTCGCGATCTTTTGAGCGTCCGGCAATCAGGGTGATCTCATATCCCCAATTGTCTCTCAATTGCATGTTGAATCCGAGCACTCCCAATTGATCTGTGTAGGAATCCAGTTTCTCATAGTTGAGGGATCCCCCAACGTAAATCAAGATCTGTTTGACATATCCCTCCTTGAAATACCAGCGGGGCCCTGTGATGGATGTGAGTTCCCCCGTGCCTTTCCATGGTACATACCCAACCGCATCGATGTCAAAATCTGCTCCCACATATCTTCCGCGTACAAATGTAAGCCACGTTTCTCCAAACATGGTGAATCCTGCCGAACCGGCATAGTCTCCTTCTGAGTTCTTCACAGAACGTGCAATCTGGTATGACAGTTGCCAGTCGGAGGAACGAAACGCGCCATCGATATCAATGACTCCTTCAAGATCCCGCGGCGTCCGTTTGCCGACCATCAACATTCCGATCGATGAGTTTTCGAGGATTTGCTTCTTGAGTCTCGCGGATCCAAAGAAAGCTGCCGGCTCCTTTTCTCTGGTTCCGTTGATGTCATATTCCCTTTCGCCCGTATTAGCGAGGAATCCTCCGTACTCCCACTCCTCAATTCGACCAAATGCCTTCGTTCCCACAATCAATGGAACCTCGGATCCGTCCGGGAGTTTTTTCCCGATTCTTCGAGAATAGAAAAGCTCCATCGGACGGTAGAATCCTGTGTTCCGTTCACGGCCGGAAGGCATGAATATTTCGTTCCCCTGTGTGAAGAACGGCCGTCGTTCGTCGAAATACGATTCATAGCGAGAAATATTAAAGGCAAAAGGGTCCGCTTCAATTTGCGCAAAGTCCGGATTTCCCGTGAGTTGAAACGTCAGTTTTTGCGAAGGATTGTAGAAAATGTCAATTCCGGCATCGGCATTGACGTTGTACGAACCATCTTCCAGATACGTCGCCTTTGTGATTCCAACGGGATAGATTTCGAGGTTGAGTCCTTTGACCGTAGGTCGAAAATCGACGAACTGCAGTTTTCCGAACTTCGAGACTCTTTGTCCTTCGTTTTCTTCGAATCGCGACCAGTAGATATCTTCGGTGAGGGCCGGGATCCATCGGTCAAAATCAAGTCCCCAGTTCGTCAATTCCTCATTGTACTGAATCGATTTGTAAGGAATCTCCATCTCGACGACAAAACCCCAATCGTACACTTTTCCGGCAGAGAACCAAACGCCATCCCAACTGTAATCGCGATTCCTCGCATCGTCCAGCAACCGACAATCAGCCCGGACGCCGGATGCCGAGACAGCGAACTTGTAGGCTGTGCGGCTATCACCGAAGGTATCAAGCATGACGGAAACAATGTCTCCCCCACCTTCATCGAGAGTACCCGTGTTTTTCTGGATATTCTCCCTCTGGTCGTAGCAGATCATGAGACAGTACAGCGTCGTTTCTGTTGTCAAGAGCTTTGCGATGGTTTTTCGGCTTGGATCCTTTCCGTAGTACGGTTGAGCCTGGAAGAAATCCGAAACCGAATCAGCGAAACTCCACGCTTGATCGATGTATCCATCGATAGTCGGCGGGGCAGAGACTCTGTTGAGTTTCATCACTTTCAGAGAATCCGCCGCGAGGACAGTGATTGAAGTTGCGAAGAGGATGACAGAAACCGCCTTTAGTCGAAAAGTGTGGTTCATACGTTGTTCCACGCCAATAGGTTAGGGGTTATGCTACACCGGCAGTTTCGGTTTGAGTTGGATTCCAGAGCAATCCGCCTTCTTATGACTGCCGCGGGAGCGGGAAAAGCTTGGGATCTGCAGTACATCTTGGCCGCCATTGAATTTCGCGTCGGGGAATCGAATGCTCGCTATTTGACCTCGCCCCCCAGTTTTCTTATCGTGGTTCTTGCATTTTCATTTCTTGGATCTAATTCCAGTGATTTCCTGTAGAACTTGATTGCCAATTCATTTTGTCCGTTTTCCATATGTCCTTCCGCCAGGCTATCGTAGGCATTGGAGGACGCAGGATGTTTCTCAACGTTGTACTTGAAGATCGCCAGGGCAAGCAGTTTTTGCCCTTCACCGAGGTATTTGTATCCCAGATCATTGATACTGCTTTCATTCAAAATACCTGAGGGCATGCCAGTATCGAGTGCTTCTTGCGCAAGCTTATCACCTTCTTGCAGCATATTCTGCCTGAACATTTCCCGGGCCTTGTCCAAAATTGACATTGCCTTGCTCACGACCGCAACTGCCGTGTCTTCCATCTGTCGATGGTATTCTTCAGCAGCCTTCTTTGCTCGTTCCAGGGCAATATCATAGGCCTTCGAAGCATCGATCTCAATCTCGGGCCTGACTCCAATCCCTTCCCAGTTTGTTCCTGTCACAGGATTGATGGCCCTTCCTGTAGGTACAAAGATTCCGAGCGTCTGATTCACGGGCATCATTTCCCCCGGATTCGCACCTCCGCCCGTTACTTCGCCAATCAGCAAGGCACGTTTCTGCGTTTGCATATTGTAGGAAAACTCCTCGGCTCCCGAGAACGTTCGCTTGCTCGTCAGAACAAACAGGGGGACATCCGGTCTTCGTTTGCCTTCAATTCTGTCGAGAGTCCAGAATTCGTTCGTGACATTGCGTTTCCTGTAGTAGAGGCTGTTCAAATGCGTGGGCTTGTCAAAGAAGTAACTACAGATCAATCGGATCATGTCAGGATTGCCGCCGCCATTATTGCGCATGTCAAAGATTATTGCATCAGTGTTTGCCAGGAATTTCATGGTGGCGATTGCAGTTTCGCGTCCCGCTTCGGTGGGTGCAAAGTAGCGCATGTCAATGTAGCCGATGTTGCCGTCGAGAATCTCGACTTTTCGGAATCCATAATTCTCATCCGCACTTCGGCGGAGGGCTCTGTATTGGGTACGGCTTGGATCCATTTCATTGTTTCTGACATCATCGGGCTGACGCCGGCGGACTCGCATGTGTTTGTCTTTACTGATGCTCTGGAGCTCCGTTGTGAGGGATTTGGCGAACTCCTCATTGGCGGTGATGGAATCGAATGCACCTGCCTCGAACTTCGACTTGATATGTTTCGCACACCGATCAGCGACGTCGAGGGACACATAATTTTCGATGAGAAGCGACGAAATCTTCTCAACAGCGGCTCTCTTCGAGTCCTGCGTCAGTGTCAACCCAGCGGTTTGCGCTGTCACGTGAGTGACGGCAATGACAGCAACGATACAAACCATGGCTATCGTTGCGATTCGTGGAAAGGTTTGCTTCATCATAATTC
>Ga0315286_10000925_pt1 | contig 25838 bp, 16 predicted proteins | sample YL17G10_0_MG_FD_205038 | JGI IMG/M metagenome (GOLD analysis project Ga0315286, IMG submission 205038) | Sediment microbial communities from Yellowstone Lake, YNP, Wyoming, USA - YL17G10_0 | ecosystem: Environmental > Aquatic > Freshwater > Lake > Sediment | place: USA: Wyoming | collected...
ATGGTCCCTGAGGATCTCAACTTTCTTCACAGCAGGAATCTGACGTTGCATGGCGTCCTCCAATTGAAAATGGTTTCCTAAATGTATTCTTATCCGTGTCCATTTTCAACTGAAGCATAACAACAGATGTGAACCAGCCCTGCAGAAGTGGTCCGGTTGTTGAAAGAACGAAGAATGGAATTCCTACCGAAACAGCGAGTAGCGCCAATAACCGACTTGTCGGTTCATCTCCTCCGGCTGGTTTCCAGCTGGCATCAGGTGTGATTGGGGACGGCCAGAGTGCCCACTGGATTGCTAAGACCGCGACTGCAATTCCAAGCACCGTTAGATGCACGAGGACCTGCCGCCGGGTCGAAAGACGCTTGACGACGAAATGTGCGTACGTGTATCCTGCCAGAAGGACAAGCTGGAAGAACAGGAGACATGTCGTCCAGACCGACGGGATTCCTCCAAACCAGGGGAGCAGCTCTTTTCCGATAATGAGCTCCGCCTGGAAAAGCAACAAGGCGCTCAAGAAAATGGTTAAGCCGTAAACAATCATTCTCTTTGCATGATATTCTGGCTCGGAAAGACTGTGAATTGTTACACGGACTTCACAATTTAGGAACGCAATTGACGAATTCCAAGTCCTAATTCCATACCATCCGATCGACAAAAGGGAATGTTGTTTTCACCGGCATCTATGATTACAATTCAGTCCAATCCCGATCATGCAGCCTGGCGATGGATGCACAGGTTTGCCGCCAAGCACTGCTCATGAAAGAACGCTGATATGAGACTATTCCGGGTCCTGTCTGTGGTACTCCTTTCTTCCCAGATGCTGACCGTCCTTCATTCGCAAACCAAGCAGGATTCTTCCGAATCAAAGGTCTATTTTCTTTGAGATGGAAAGGGACATTGTGAAACTCGCATGCATCACTTTTCTCGCTATCATCTTCGTCGCGCGCGTGGATGCCCGGCAAATCTCACAGGCTCCAGCAATCGACAGCATCTCGCTGCGGAGTCTGGTTTTTCCTCAGTCAAAGCCTTCTCTGTGGGAACCTTCGATCCACTTCCGGGAACCGTCTTCGAACACTCTGCCCGAAGAGTCGTTTCGTCACCAAAGTCTCAAAAGTGCACTTCTTTGGGAATTGCCGGCAGAGGAAGCGAAGCTCGATGTCATCGCCTCACTTCGTATCAGCCAAACCAAACAAGATCCGCTGGAAGTGATTCGCAAAGTGCTCGGTGCGGCTCAAGGAGCCGGGGCGATCTATTTGGGCTATCGCGTCATCCAGAAATATGGATTCATGAAGTGACACGCTTCCGCCAACGTTCGGACTAGGAGGTTGCGGAAAAACAAGAAGTCGTCACGTTGAGCGACCCCGAGCGAAGTCGAGGGGCGAAACGTGTCAATTGATGCAAATAACAGGGTTCGACTCCCCGCCTGCATCTCAGACCATCAAGGGCGGGCAGGCGCTCACCCTATGAAATTGCTTTGGTGGATGGCTTTTTCAGCATCCTCCTAGTGTTTCTTGATGAAGGTCCCATTTTGCAGCTCGGAAAATGCCTGCCTTAATTGTTCCTGTGTGTTCATAACGATAGGGCCGTGCCATGCAACGGGTTCCTCAATTGGTTTCCCTGAGACAAGAAGGAACCTGATGCCATCCGATCCAGCTTGAACTGTTACTTCGTCACCGGTATCAAAGAGCACGAGCGATCGATTCGCGATTTCCTCATCTGCAGCCGGCGCCGGCTCTCCAACCTGTTCAGTTTGTACTCCTCGCGGTTGAGATGCATCCCGGAACTTTCCGGTTCCCTCAAAAATGTAGGCAAAGGCACTGTTCTTTGTTTCGACGTTGAGTGTCTTGCGCTGTCCTGGAGGCACCCACACAGCCAAATAGCGTGGGTCAGCTGCGATTCCATCAACCGGTCCCGACTTCCCCCAAAAATTCCCGCAGATGATGCGCACGCGCGTGCCGTCATCATCAGTCACCTCGGGAATTTCGACGGCGGGTACATCCTGATATCGGGGCGTCGTCATCTTCAAGGAAGAGGGGAGGTTTGCCCAGAGTTGAAACCCGTGCATCTTTCCTTGCGGATCGCCTTGAGGCATTTCCTGGTGGAGTATCCCTCTGCCGGCAGTCATCCATTGGACGTCACCCGCCCCCAAAACACCCTTGTTTCCGAGACTGTCGCCGTGGTTCACCGTTCCTCTGAGGACATAGGTGATTGTTTCGATTCCGCGGTGCGGATGCCATGGGAAACCGGCGAGATAGTCCGCAGGTCGGTCGTTGCGGAAATCGTCGAGCAGCAAGAAAGGATCGAACTCTGACGTGTTGCCAAATCCGAAGGCACGCCGCAATTTGACGCCGGCACCTTCGATTGTCGGCTGAGCTTGAATGACTTGTTTAACAGGCCTTATGGACAAGGTTTCTCCTCCATCAACGGTATCATACGTATTGCTCTCTTAACACGCCACCAGGATTTCAGGTTCCCCATCCTTTTCCAAGGAATCCGGTCTCTTTCAAATCTGGTCATATGCAGTGTTCGCCTCCATTTCGTCGGCCAAGGCTTTCTTTTTGATCATGATATGACTAAGTTATCCAACCCCTATCGGGCATCCAGATGTCTGATGTCCCGGAACATTTTGGACTCAGAGCCGGACTTACGTAAGAGTCCGTTGAAATGTCAGACTTCCACCGTGGCAGCAGAAGGTGTGCGCCTGTGTTCGCAATTCTCTTCTACCTCCCGGAGTAAAGAGGGTTGCCATGGGATCCCTTGTAGGGAATCGCGCAGACTCAAGATCATTGATACGCAACTACTTCACATTGTGGCTCCACGTCCATCCACTCAACCATCAAAGGGAGAAGTACCATGAGAAGAAATTCCATTGTCATCGCAGCGTTGCTCTGCAGCTTCGCCCTCGCCGCATTTGCGGGGGAGAAAAAGGAATTCAAGATTCCGTACGAAAAGTACAAGCTATCCAACGGTATGAATGTGATTCTCCATGTCGACCAATCCGATCCCATCGCGGCGGTCTATGTGGTCTACCACGTCGGATCCGGACGGGAAGAAAAGGGAAGAACAGGATTTGCCCATTTGTTCGAACATCTCCGATTCAATGAATCGCAGGATATCCCGCAGGGACAATGGTTCAAGAAACTCCAAACCGCGGGTGCTTCGACAATCAACGGCTCAACCAGCACAGATAGAACCAACTACTTCGAAGTTGTTCCGAAGAATGCCGTCGAACTAGCGCTCTGGATGGAATCAGATCGCATGGGATTTCTGCTGAGTAAGTTCACGCCGGAGACGTTTGTGACACAGCAAAACGTCGTGCAGAATGAAAAGCGTCAAAGTGATAACGCCCCGTACTCGCAAACAGGCTACATTGTGGACAAGCTCTTGTACCCTGAAACCCATCCGTACAACTGGCAGGTGATCGGGTCGCTGGATGATTTGGCTAACGCATCCATCCAGGACGCAATCGACTTCCACAACAAGTACTATGGTCCCAGCAACGCAACCCTTGTTGTTTCCGGCGATATTGATGTCGCCCAAGTGAAGCAATGGATTGACAAGTACTTCGCTGAGATTCCGTCATCCGAACAGCCGAAGTCGATGCCCAAGATGTCCGTATCACTGAAGGAAACAAAACGTGCATCGTATGAGGATATGCTCGCCAATGCCCCCCAGGTGACGATGACCTTTCCGACGGTCGAAGATTACAATAAAGACTCGTATGCTCTGAGTTTTCTCGCACGTATTCTCGCAGGGACGAAGAAATCACCCATGTACAAAATACTCGTCGAAGAGAAAAAACTCGCCCCATCAGGTTCTGGAGGTGGAGGATTCGGCCGCGGTGGCGGCGGTGGATCATCGGTCTCCGCATTCCAGCGAAGCTCCGAGATTGCCGGCGCGTTTCAAATCACCGTCCGTGCCTTTCCGACCGTCAAACTCGGAGATGTAGAAGCTGCGATCAAAGAGGCGTTTGCCCGGTTCGAAAAGGAAGGATTCTCCGACCAGGATGTAGAACGGCAGAAAGCCGGACAGGAATTCCGCTTCTATAATTCCATTTCCAGCGTGTTAGGCAAAGCGATGCGCCTTGCGGACTACAATATCTTCGCCGGATCGCCGGATTACATGGCCACGGATCTCCAGAACAGTATGATGGTCACAAAGGAAGACGTCTGGCGGGTCTACAACAAGTACATCAAGGGACAGAACTACGTCCTGACCAGCGTCGTGCCGAAAGGAAAGTCGGACTTGGCGGCCCCCAATTCTCCGGCTTTTGTTATTCCCGAAGAATCGATCGACAAACAAGGAACGAAGAAAAAGGATTTTGGAGATTACAAACCACAGCCCATTCCCTCAAAAATCGACAGGACAAAAGAGCCCACGCGGGGTTCGGATCCGACGGTGAAAGTGCCGACCATCTGGACGGAAAAGGCCTCGAACGGCATACAGATTTACGGCATTACGCACAGCGAGCTACCAATCGTGCAATTCTCCATTGTCCTTAAAGGTGGGATGATGCTGGATGCTCCGGAGAAAATTGGTGTTGCCTACTTGACAGCGCGATTGATGAACGAAGGGACAAAGACAAAGACGCCAGTCGAAATCCGCGAAGCCATTGAGGATCTGGGGGCCACGCTGAGCTTCAGCGGCGGTGAGGAATCGATCACACTCAGCGGAAGCTGTCTTGCCAGCAAGCTGAATGAGACAGTTGCGCTCGCGCGCGAGATGCTGTTCGAACCTCGATGGGATGCAAAGGAATTTGACCTTGCCAAGAGCCAAACCATCGAACAGCTGAAGCGGACGGAAACGACACCCACCGCCATTGCCACCAGCGTCTTCGACAAGCTGGTGTATGGCGCAGAGAATATTCTGGCCAACCAGGCGATGGGGACGCAGAAGTCAATCGAAGCGATTACCATCGAAGACCTGAAGGATTACTACGCAAAGTACTTCTCTTCTTCGGTGGCCAAGATCATGATCGTCGGCGATATCGCCAAAGAGCAAGGAGTGAAACTCTTCAGCGGCTTGACCGGATGGAAGGCGGTCGACGTGAAATTCCCGGAAGTAAAGATCGCCAGCACCACCAAACCGGGTGTCTATTTTGTGGATGTGCCGAAGGCACGCCAATCGGTCGTGAATGCTGGCCATCTGGCGCTGCGCTACGCCGATCCGGACTACTATAAGGCTATTGTCATGAATCATAAACTCGGCGGGGATTTTTCGGGCATTCTCAATATGATCCTCCGCGAGACGAAATCGTTCACGTACGGTGCACGGTCTGCATTCTCCGGTACAGAATACCCAGGCACATTCAAGGCTTCCACACAGGTTCAGACGAATGCCACATTCGAGACCGTGCAGATTATCAGGGATGAAGTGGCGAAGTTCCGGAGCGGGATCTCCGAAGAGGACCTCAACCAGGTCAAATCCACGCTCATCAAGAGCAATACCGGTCGATTCGAAACACTGCAGCAGCTAGCAGGAATGCTCCAGCCTGTGGTTAGCTATGGTGTGCCATTCGATTACATCAGTCAGCGCGAAGCCGTGGTGCAGAAAATGACAGCCCAGGAAGCGAAGGAACTTGCCCAAAAATATCTCCAACCGGAGAAGATGATCTACTTGATTGTTGGGGATAAGGCCACTCAGTTCGACAAACTGAAGGATATAGGCCTTGGCAATCCGGTCCTCTTGGACAAGGATGGAAAGGTTGTTCCGCAGAACTGAAGATCGGATTGGAAAAAGTTGATTGAGGCAAGGGGCTGTCCCGAAGCGATGGCCCCTTTCTTGTAATCGCTTTTGTTCTGGAAAAAGCAAGGCTGGCGAATTCTTCGTTGATACGGTCTTGAAAAGCCCTGGAATAACGAAACTGCTTAGGAGCGGAATTGGGGACACCGGTCATTCCCAAATTCAATGCGCCGATTCGGGCATTACCGCTCTTCATGTACCTGAAGCTCTGCGTCAGTCTGGCGGAGTCGCAAGGCGATAACATACGCCAGCCTGGCGAACACCTGGACTCCAAACGTCGGATTTGCCCTCGATTGTTTGTCAAAGCGGGCGCGCGAAAGGACATACAAATCGGTGGAAACCTTCGCTTCAACATCCGCAGACCGGACGCCTCTGTCCAGAAACGCAAGCTCTCCAAAAAAGTCTCCTTGTCCGATTGTTGCGAGATGATGCTGTTTGCCCCGCTCGAGCGGCAGCATGATGCGAACGCTTCCACGTCGAACGAGAAAGAGCTCATCTCCCAAATCCCCCTTCGAAAAGACCTTCTCTTCCTGCGGAAGCGACACCTCTCGTAAGCATGATCGCAAGTCTTCGATTGTCTGATCGTCAAATCCACGGAAGAGATCAAAGTCCTTCACGTCCAACACACGCTCTTCATCCTCCGTGGGAATTCCCGACGTTTCGAGGATTTTCTGTTCCATCCATTCGAGTGCGCCGTCCAAAGTCTCGGAGATCATTACACCTGCCCCTTCTTTGACGACACCGAGCTTGACCAGGTAATGCTCAAAGCTCCGTTCATCGAGGATGCCGGACGGCATTCCGCTCATCAGCAATTGTCCGCCTCGCTCTGCCAATTGCGCGTGCATTTGTTCAAACAGGTGTGCTGCCGTGTAGTCCATAGACTGAACCCGCCGCATGTCGAGGAGGATGAATCGCGTGGCGCGCAGATCGGGTTCAAGTTGTGTGAAGAGTTGATCGGTGGTTCCAAAGAACAGGTTTCCCTGCAACTCGCAGAAAATACCCTGATCCCCAAGCTTATCGAGCGTCTCCCGATCGGATTCACGGCGGTGGGTTTTCGAAGAAATCTGATTCAGGTAGAGTTTCCTGCGAATCACGGACCCTCGCACCTGATCCCTGATGAAGAGAAGGATGGCGAGGGCCACACCGACACCGGAGGCCGCAATCAAATCGACAGTGAGGGAGACAATGACCACGCCCGCAATAACTGTGAAATCAAGTCTTCCTGCAGGATGCCGAAGAAGTCGGAACATACTTCGATCGAACATTCGCCAGGCAATGACGAGCAAGATCCCCGCAAGCGCAGATATCGGTACCCATGCGATCAGGTTGCTCAAGAGAAGTAACGCCAGAAGAACGAATCCCCCTTCCATAATTCCCGCTCTTGGCGTTCGGCCGCCACTGGCGACGTTAACCAGCGTTGGTCCCATCGTTCCGGCTCCCGGCATTCCGCCAACGAGAAACGAAGCGAGATTTCCAATCCCTTGTCCGATGAGCTCCCGGTCTGATTTGTGTCGGCTCCGCGTGAGCGCATCGAGTCCAACACACGTCTTCAACGTGTCAATCGAAAGAAGCACCGACAGCGTGAGAGCCGGAACTAGAACAAGCTTGATAGAGGAGAAGCTGATCGAGAAGAGAGAAGTAACTCTCCCGGTTATCATCTCGAAAAAGGAACCGGATGCTTGAATCGGCCCGATGACCAGCGGATTGTCATCAAGCATTCTGAGGCCTGGTGAGAAAATCCCGAGGGCAAAGTAGGTGGCGATACCCCCCAACAAGCCAATTACCGCTGCAGGTATTTTTTTTGTGATTCTCGATGCTACTGTCATAAGGACGATCGTGGTGATCCCAACAACCAGTCCTTCCCATTTCCAGACAGCCGGGGAGGCGAGGCCGCGAAACAGCGCTGTTCCCTTTGGGATCCCAAACAGCTTTGGCAATTGGCCAAGGGCGATGAGCAATCCCACACCTGAAAGGTAACCGCTGACAACGGGGTAGGGGATGAATTTGATCAGCCGCCCGCCGCCGATCGTGCCGTACAGAATCTGAAGTCCGGCTGAGAAGAGTGCCGTCAGTGCCAGGAGGGGGAGAATTGTCGCGGGAGAAAATCCACTTCCGATTTTCCCGGAAAGCAGTCCGGTGACAAGCGCGGAAAAGACCGCTGCAGATGGGGCACACGGTGCCGAGATCAAACCCTGCGTTCGGCCGACGAGCGGCGCGACCATGCCGAGTGCGGCTGCTCCGAGAATGCCTGCCATTGCTCCCATTCCCGCATACTCGGCCCCCATGGCGGTGTAGGTGAGCATGCCAAAAGCGATGGAGGATGGAAGCGCAACGAGCATGGCTGCTAATCCACCCCAGAGATCGCCCGTCCATGATGATCGATCCTGTTTTGAGTGCCCGCTTTGTGTGTCCATTTACCCACCGTAACGAATCAATACGCACAATCTGTTTCTCGAAACATTGAATTCTACTAAGAACCTTCCCCGATGTCAAGCAAAAATGCCTGAGTCATCGTCGCCGTGGGTTGATTAGTTATCCTCGTTCGAATGACGACCGTGCCTTCTGCATGAATTCCAACTCCCATGGGGCCGTGCTGAAAAACACGTCCGCATTCCCGAAACCTTTTGTCTCAATATCGTGTTGGAAAGATGCTGTTGAATTACCATTTCCTCTTCTCAAATCACTTAAAGGATCTCTAAATGGAAACACAGAACTACGCAAACCATCGGCGGTATGTCCCGATGTATCATTTTGTCCTGCTGTTCTTTCTGGGCACAGCGTTTATTGGCTCACTCGTCAACCTCTGGATGTCGTTGGGTGAACATCAAGGCATCTACAGCGCATCGTTGATTACCGTGCTCACCGTTTGTGGCCTGATACAGTTTTGGTACAGCAGAGTGTTTGCGACAAGGGTCCAGGATCGTGCGATTCGTGCGGAAGAGAATCTGCGTCATTTCGCCATGACAGGCAAATTGTTCGATTCGAAACTGAAAATGGGACAAATCATCGCACTGCGCTTCGCACCCGATGAAGAATTTCTGGATCTTGCCAAGCGCGCTGTCGTTGAGAATCTGTCGCGTGAAGAGATCAAGAAGGCGATCAAGAATTGGCGAGCGGATCATTACCGGGCATAGCCGCAACGCATTACAAGACCGGGTGGAAATCCGGTTTTCAGCTGGATGCATCCGATATCCATCGCACTGAAACAAACAAAGGCGGCCAAAGGGCCGCCTTTGATCTGTACGACGGAAACCAACGTGGTTTCGATCGGCAATGTCGCAAGCCTCCTCTACTCAACATAGATCCAGACTTCAGTGTCTTCGTTGTGTTCGTGAACATAGAGTGCTCCGCCTGATTTTGCAAGGAACGGAAGAACCCCTTTCCAGCCAAAACTCATTTTTACCATTTCGTCTGATTCGTCTGTCTCATCGGATTCTTCCACCTCGACATCGGGAAGGCCTATGCTGAACTTCTTTTTTCCGGCTTTGTACGTCTCCAGCACAAGGCGTTCATTTCCGCCCGCCTTGCCGGGTACATCAAGGATGTTCATAAACAACTTGATTCCCTGGTCATGCTCCTCGTCGCGTGCCATGACAGACTTCTCTTTGCCGTCAAGGACAGACCGGATCATCTCTTTTGTCACAATGTCTTTTTTCCCCTTGCCGGAGAAATTGACCTTCGCGTTCTTCGATTTGATGAGTTGACGCGCGATTCCTTCAGTCACTGCTATCGTCGTCTTCAGCTTCCCCTGTTCCCGTATTTCCACCCAGAGAGCCTTTTCCTCATGATGCTGGAAGGCTTGCAGTGTGCTTGGAAATGAAACAATTGCGACGAAAATCCCAATATGCATGTGGAGCTTTCCCATTTCAATTCTCCCTCTTGTATAGACATTTGAGACTGATCATGAAATTACATGCTTGATTGTAGATCCGATTCTTCTGAAGATGGTTTCAATCACCTAGTCATTCCTCAGCGCTTCCACCGGATCGACGCGTGCCGCTCGCGCAGCCGGATAGAACCCGGCGATGATGGCAACCCCCACGCCCATCGACAGGGCAATCAGGATGAGCCAGAGAGGAAGGGCGAACAAGTCGATCGCAGGCAATCCTTGACCCTTCATATAGCTTTGAGCAATGGCGGAGACAATCCGCGTGATCGACCAACCAATAAAAATGCCTCCGACAGTTCCAAGAAAGCCAATCACACCCGACTCCACCAGGAAAAGCCACCGTATGTCGCTCTCATCAGCTCCCAGCGATTTGAGCACGCCGATCTCGCGGCGCCGTTCAGTGATCGACATGACCATCGTATTGACGATGCCGAGGGAGGCGGTAAAGAGGGCGATCAAACCGATCACACCCAGGGCCATGTCGAAATAAAGAAAGATCTTCTGTATCTGTTCAAACTGCTCTGCAAAGCTGAAGGCGCGAAAACCGGCCGCCTCAACCGAGTCACGGATTGTCTTGGCCAAAACCTTCGGGTCAAAATCAATCGTGACTTGCGAGTAGGACTTGCCGCCTGGATCATCGGACTGAGCAAAGAGTGTTCCGGCGCTCATCGAGGCAAAGATATCTGCCGGATTGCCGCTGAATCCCGCGGAGGTGAATCGCTGCGCCGTCTCGGGTGGAATAATGATTGCATCAGTTCGGATCATGCCGCCGCGGCGGTCTTCCCGGACGCCCCGGATTGTCAGTGTGTCGGTAATAATTGCCGGAGCGTTCAAGAATCCGTTTAGAAATCGACGGAGAGTCGCATTGCCTTCCGTCCGCAATACGTGCGACCGGTAGTTGGTCTTCAACAGTGAGTCGACTCGGATCCGTTTCAGACGGTCCCAAATGGTCTCCCCCTGGTCGGCCAGAATATGGGCGAAGCCGCTGTCGATGACGGACACACGGACAGCAAGGATGAGCGATCGTCCGACGGCGGAATCGGGGGTATGGATACCAAATTTCTTGATCAAGTCGTTGGAGACAATCGCCTGTCGCGAGCTGTTGCTGTCAAACGGACTTCCTGCCAGCAGATTGGAAAAGAGTTTTGTTCGTACCGCTGCCGTCGGAAGCGCCTGAGCTTTGGTCGGGGCTGTTGAATCGCCGAGCCTGGCAATGACGTTGATGGCGTCGTATGGATACACAAGGTTTACTCCCGGAATCGCAGCGAGCTCAACGAGCGCGGCCTTGTCCAGCTTTCGGTAGGAGGCTGTGTCCGCCGTATTCCTGCTCGATTTCGGATACACCTGCATGGTCGTGAACAGCCCAAGCTTGTTGAACTCTTCCTCAAGGCGTCGTTGGTTGCCGGCACCAAAGGAAATCATCGAAACGAATGCGGCAATGGCGATGAGAACACCGGATGTTGTCAGGAACGTGCGCAGCTTCATCCGCCACAAATTACCGAACGAGATGACGATCAGGTCACGCAGTGTCATGGCCGGCGACCTCCCGTCGTTTTCTGACTCTCGACGAAGCGTCCATACTGCATGCGGAGGGTGCGTTGTGTTAACTGTTGAGCCATTTCCAGGTTGTGCGTTACGAGCACCACCGTGAGGCCGTCTCGGTTCAAAGCAGTGAGAAGCGAGGCAATCTGTTGAGCGTTTTCAAAATCAAGATTGCCGGTCGGTTCGTCAGCGAACAGAATCTCTGGTCTCTTGACGATGGCTCGCGCAACGGCAACCCGCTGTTGCTCGCCTCCGGAAAGATCCGACGGTTTGTGTGTGGTGCGGTCTGCGAGCCCGAGTCGCTCCAAAATCTCTGCTGCAAGCCGTTTGCGCTCCTTGGGAGATGTGCCGTTGAAGCAGAGAGCCATCTCGACATTTTGGAGTGCCGAATAATGCGAGATCAGATTAAACGACTGGAAGATCATGCCGATCTTGTGTGCCCTGTAGGCTGCCAATTGCCGGCGCGACATGGCAGAAAGAGGCACACCTGCAAGATCGACGATGCCTGAAGTGGGCGAATCCAATCCTGCCAGCAGGTTCAGCAGCGTCGTTTTACCGGAACCGGACGAACCAACGATGCTGAGGAATTCTCCACGTCCAACGGCGACTGAAACGCCATCCAGGGCTTTAACCGTTTGCGACCCGCGGTGATAATAGCGGCATAAATTGGTCGTGCTGAGGTAGATATCAGATGTCATGGCGAAAGAAGAACGTGATGACTGTTAAACGGCAAATTGTTGCCGGAGTTGCGGAATAGTGCCCTGATTCCAAGGTAATCAATTTCGGTCAACGTGCAAAGAAGCCAATTTTGCGGGATTTGTGGGTGGATCGACCCAAGCAGAGAACGATGGATTAGGAATCCATCATTATTTCGCGTACGTTCAATACGGCGGGTTGTCCCGAACATCAATTCCCTCCCACCAAAAAATCATCCTTTCCACACAACAAGAGGTCGCCATGAGGCTCTACGTAGGCAATTTGAACAAGGAAGTAACGAACGAAGATTTGCAGGCAGCATTCCAGGCATTCGGCAAAGTTGACGAGGTCACCATTGTCAAAGACCGATCAAATAATGTCTCCAAAGGTTTTGCGTTTGTCGATATGCCGGATAAGACGGAAGCCGAGGCCGCAATCAAGGGACTGCACCGCCAACCGATGAAAGGTCAATCGATGGATGTGAACGAAGCCCGTCCAAAAACCGACCGGCCAAAAGGCGGGGGATTTAGAGGTGGAGACAGCGGTCGAAAAGGAGGCGGTGGCCGACGCTGGTAATCGTGTATCGCATGCCGGAAGATGCCTTGAGTGTTTGGAGTACGACGATTGTAGTAGAGGAGAAAAAAAACCCCGCCATAGGCGGGGTTTTTTGTTACGCTAGCTGGTTTGAATCGGTTATCGTACGACCGACACATTCGCTGCCTGAAGTCCTTTGGGGCCCTTCTCGACATCGAACTCAACCGTATCGCCTTCGTTCAGGCTTTTGTAGCCGTCACCAGCGATCGCTTTGAAGTGAACGAACACATCCTCGCCACTTGAGCGTGCGATGAATCCGAAACCTTTTGCTGCGTTGAACCATTTGACTGTTCCTTTTTCCATGGAACAAATCCTTTCTTGTATTGATTGTAACCCAACTAACCGTTGGGCAAGGTGTACGCCGACCAACCTGTCTTCTAAAGCACCCATCCCGGTAACTACCTTGATGAGCTTGTTCTGTTTGATGGCGTTGCGACCTTGGAAGGATTCGTACGGTTCATCAGCAGGATTCTAAAAGCATGCTTTTCTGTTTTTTTTCAGAAAAGCTCTCCCCGGGGAGATTAAGACGGTGTACTGTTTTTGGTAATACAAGATAGATGAATTCCTGGCCAATTCCTAATCCAGCGACAGGTTTTCTTCATGATATCATTCAAAGTGCTGGATTTTGGCAAATATTGATGGTTAGGGCGTATACGAGTGTTGTTGGCGGATCGGACTTGAAGAAGACAACGCGTGGAGGGATCAAGAAATGCTCTTCACCCCAAAAAGAGCCAAGATGTTTCGCATCCCGACACTGCAACCCCTCGCGATGTACGCCGTAATGAATCGCAATGAGCAGAAGCTCTTTGACTCTTGTTCGCAGGAGTCTGGAAAAAGATGAGGCCCCTGCCCAACTCGATTTCTCTTGATACCCAAAGAATTACTATCGTGTTGGCACGTTTCTCCTCTTCACTCAATGTCTATTTCGAAACAGCAATTCTCTGATTCGACAAGATAACTCTCCAATCATCATCAGAAGGAATCATCTCATGAACCCATGGTCGTTGATCCGATGTTTGCTCCCGGCACTCTTTGTAACCAATGCGGTGCTGGCCCAGAACCTTAATATCCAATCCAAACCAATCGATCCAAAGAATATGGATCGCTCGGTGAAACCATGCGATAATTTCAACCGGTACGCTAATGGGACATGGCTTTCGACCAACGAGATCCCGGCTGCGTTCAGCCAATGGGGAAGTTTTACCGAACTTGCCGAGCGCAACAATGAAGTACTCCACGGCATCCTTGAGGAATCTGCCCAGGACCGCAATGCCCCCAAAGGAAGCAACCGGCAAAAGATCGGCGATTTCTATGCGACAGGCATGGACTCGGCGGCGATGGAATCGCTTGGTTGGAAACCAATCGAGGGAGACCTTACGAGAATCGATGCAATCACGAGTACAGCCGGCGTACAAAACGAACTAGCTCGACTGCATACGATCGGTGTCGGCGGATTGTTCGGCTTCGGATCCGGGCAGGATTTGAAGAACAGTACCGAAGTCATTGGGCAACTGAGTCAGGGTGGACTCGGAATGCCCGACCGGGACTACTACGTGGCCGAAGACGACAGGTCAAAGAAGCTCCGCGAAGAATATGTGGCGCACATCGCCGCCATGTTCAAGCTTACCGGTCTTGATGAAGCAAAGGCATTGGAAACTTCAAATTCCATCATGGCGTTGGAAACGAGACTTGCCAAATCGTCCCGTACGCGTGTGGAACGTCGGGATCCGGACAAAAACTACAACAAGATGTCACAAAAAGATCTTGCCGCGCTTACACCGGCACTCGAATGGAATCAATTCTTCGTCGCGTTGGGATGGCAGAATCCCGGAGATGTGAACGTTGGCCAGCCGGAATTCTTCAAGGAAGTGAACGCAATGCTGAAGGAAGTTCCGCTTCAGCAGTGGAAACATTACCTCAAATGGCGAGTCATCAACGGTGGGGCTCCAGCACTCAGTTCTGCATTTGTGAATGAGAATTTCAGGTTCTATGGAACGACTCTCACGGGCACAAAGGAACTGCAGCCGCGATGGAAACGTATTCGAAATGTCACAGACGGTCTTCTCGGCGAGGCGCTGGGTGAGTTGTATGTTGCCAAGGCATTCCCTCCGAAAGCAAAGGACCGTGCGTTGGAAATGGTGAACAACTTGAAGACGGCGATGCGGGAGCATATCGGGATGCTTGAATGGATGGACGATGCAACGAAAAAGGCTGCCGTCAAGAAGTTGGATGCGTTCGGGGTCAAAATTGGTTATCCCGACAAGTGGCGTGACTACACATCGCTGGACATCGACCGCACCTCCTACCTGGAGAATATCCGTCGCGCTGCGCAATTTGCATTCCGTTTCAACATCAACAAAATCGGGAAACCCGTGGACAAGACCGAATGGGGCATGACACCACCGACGGTCAACGCATACTACAGTGCGACGCGGAATGAGATCGTCTTCCCGGCCGGAATTCTTCAGCCCCCGTTCTTTGACTTCAACGCTGATGACGCGGTCAATTATGGCGGCATGGGCGCGGTCATCGGCCATGAGATTTCACATGGCTTCGACGATCAAGGAAGCAAATTCGATGCTGATGGAAATCTGAAGATGTGGTGGAGCCCCGAGACGCGCAAGAAATTTGATGAGCGTACAGCCGTGCTGGTCAGGCAGTTTGATAGCTATGTGGCAATCGATACGATGCATATCAACGGCAAACTGACTTTGGGTGAGAATATCGGGGACCTCGGCGGATTGGCAATTTCCTACACAGCGTTGAAGAATGCTTCAGTTGGAAAGAAGGCAGATCTGATCGACGGATTCACTCCGGAGCAGCGGTTTTTCCTGTCGTGGGCGCAGGTGTGGCGCCGCAATGTCCGTCCCGAACAACTCCGGCTCCAGGTGAAAACCGATCCGCACTCGCCGGCAGAATTCCGCGTTGTTGGTCCGCTGGTAAACCTGCAGGAGTTCTACGATGCGTTCAACTGTGGTCAGGAAGAGACAATGTTCCTGGTTGCTGAGAAACGTGCGAAAGTCTGGAACTACAGGTAGTGTGAACGCTACGACCGTTTTTCAGACAACCGATGTCACACAAAACGAAAACCCCGCAAGCAACGGGGTTTTCGTTTGAAAGAGATGTGCACATGATACCGGTGTGTCGGAGGAAGAAGGACGCACCCTGCATCGGAGCAAGGAAGGAACCTCAACATCGATCAGCGCAGGAGTCCGAGTTCAATCACCAATCTGGAATTCGGCAAATGTTCTCGAATGCCCCTACCAAATCCCTGGATAGTATCCTGCTTTGTTTCGATGATCGATCCTTTCTTGTCTTCTAAACTGAACAAACTCGTTGTCCATTTTCTTTCGCTCCTGACACACTCCCTGCTTTTCCTCCGTTTTCGCCGGTTGCTTGTCCACGCACTTATCGGTATATTTGTTGTGGATAACACTAATAATTGCAAGGATTTACATTGGTTACGTTCACAAAAGAACGACTTACATCGCTCTGTGACCAGTTTGTCGGCAAGCGCGTTGTGGTTGTCGGCGACTTGATGCTTGATCGCTATTTTTGGGGGACGGTTGGGAGAATCTCACCAGAGGCACCGGTTCCCGTGGTGGAAGTTGACTCGGAATCAACGAGGCTCGGAGGAGCGGCGAATGTCGCCAATAATATTGCCTCCCTCGGCGGAGTGCCGATCATGGTGGGTGTCGTGGGAGATGACGATGCTGGCGAAATCCTGAAATCCATCGTTCAGGACCAGGGCTTTCCGACTTCCGGGATCATTCTCGATGAGTCGCGGCCGACGACGTTGAAAACCCGGGTGATAGCCCACAATCAGCATGTCGTTCGTATTGATCATGAAGTAAAAACCGAAATCAGCGAAGATGTGCAGCAGAAGATCCTGAAATCAATTGAACAACAGATCGATAGCATCGACGGTATCATTCTCGAAGACTACAACAAAGGAGTCCTTGGCAAAAGTCTGATCGTCCGGATCCTGGAAATGGCGAAGAAGAAAAGGAAGATTGTGACGGTCGATCCGAAGTTCAATAACTTCTTCGTCTACAAAGACGTTACCGTGTTCAAGCCGAACAGGAAAGAGACTGAAGAAGCCCTCGGTGCGCGGTTGCAGACTGACACAAGCATCGAAAAAGCGGGAAAAGAGCTTCTGCATCGTCTCAATGCAGAGAATGTCCTGCTCACACTTGGAGAAAAGGGAATGACGCTGTTTGAACGCGATGGGACGATTACGAATGTGCCGACCGCAGCGCGAAAAGTCGCGGATGTTTCCGGAGCGGGAGATACCGTCGTTTCCACGCTGACCGTTGCTCTTGCGGCGGGGGCCGATATCCGCGAGTCGGCGACTCTCGCGAACGTTGCAGGCGGAATCGTGTGTGGCGAAGTGGGGATTGTACCGATTGACAAGCAGCTGTTGTTCGAAACCGTGCTAACGAGCGTTGATGGCTCCGCGGAGAATCGACATGGGTAGATTTGTGGTGCTGACAGACCTGGTCCGGATACGGCAGGAGTGGAAACAATTGCGCAAGAAGGTCGTCTTCACGAACGGATGCTTCGACATTATCCACCGCGGGCATGTCGACTATCTCGAAAAAGCAAAGGCGCTCGGAGATATTCTTATTGTCGGTTTGAATACGGATTCTTCGGTGCGGCGGCTCAAAGGCTCGCAGCGGCCGATTGTGGAAGAAGAAGACAGGGCGCAGGTCCTGGCTGGATTGCAGAGCGTTGATTACGTTTGTCTCTTTGCTGAAGATACACCGTATGAGATGATCAAGGCGCTGGTTCCCGACGTCTTGGTAAAGGGTGCCGACTGGTCTGTTGACAATGTGGTGGGGAAAGATGTGGTGGAATCTGCGGGGGGATCCGTACAAACAATTCAGTTTCTTCCAAACCGCTCCACCAGCCGGATCATTGACAAGATCCTTGGCGTCGCCAAACCGTGAATCCTTCGGGATTCGTTCAAAAAATTTCAATGATCCTTGGAAGGGTTTCGGATTTATTGTTGCTGGATTACGTGACGAGCTGTGAGAAATTTCTTTCGTGCACTATATTACGCAGGTTTTACCGTCATCTTCATCATCGTTGCGATCGTGGGCTACACACAGACACGCTCCTTTCGCAACTCGCTTCAAAGCTATATCCTCTCTCATTACCAATCAGTTCTTAAGGGGCAACTCAGCATTGGTCGCCTTGAAGGAAATCTCGTTACAGGCATCCGACTCTATGATGTTTCGATCCGGGACTCTGTGTCGGAAGTGTTCAAGACTGACCTGATAGAGGCAAGCTACGATCCGCTCGCACTTGCAATCAAACATCTGTCGCTGAGTACCATAACCGTTCTGAATCCACGAGTCGTGCTGACGCGTTCTGCGTTCGGTGGCTGGAACGTTTCCGATTTGATCATCTCCTCCTCCGATACCACACCGTCCGCATGGGTGATAGCTCTGAAGAATGTCGTACTCGTCAATGCACATATCGAATTGACTGATTCGCTCCTGATTGCGGAGCGTGTCCGGGGTCTTCGTGATGCTCCTCCACCTGACGCCATCGACTACGCCCGCATACATCTTGATTCTGTAAATGTCGAGATGGGCTTACGGATTTCATCGCAGGCAACGGTCGCACAGGTGCGGAAGGTGAAAGGCGCACTGATCGAACCCCGCATCGTGGTCCGGGAATTCCAGGGCAACTTCAAACTGGCGAAGAATGAAGTGTCCGTCAGCAACGTGAAGTTGGAAACAGCCCGGTCCCGCCTGCGATTGGATGCCATGCTTTCCAAGGTGGATCTGGCAACAGTGAACGACCTTGCCGAACTGAAATCAAAGCCGGTACAACTGAATTTGCAGGCAGAAAGACTTGACACCCGGGAGCTGAAGCAATTCCTCTACCCATGGGTGGATTTTCTTGACAAAACAATTGCACTGCAGTTGCAGGCCAACGGAGAATTTGGCAACCTGAACATCGCGAAAGTATCTCTCCAAACCACGAAATCCCTGGTCATCATCGGAGGGACCCTTACCAATCTCCATCGCCCAAAGAACCTGGAACTCAATCTGTCTACGACCAAAACTGTCCTCGACCCAAACGATGTGCTTGAACATGTTCCGGGATTGAATCTTCCCAACCTCGAGTCGCTTGGCAAGATTCGCCTCGGCCTGACGTTTCGTGGAACACCCTCGAAGTTTCATACAACGCTCAACGCATTGACCGACGCAGGGGATGTCGTCATTGATGCGGATCTCGTGACCGGTGGGGAACTGGAGTACAAAACCACCTTCGCAACAGAGAACCTGGATTTGGGGAGGATCTTCGACGATGAAGAGCTTCGGAGCCGCTTACGGTCGAAAGGAAGTCTCACAGGGTCTGGCACCTCAAGTCATTCCATAACCGCTGTCGCCCGCGTCGAGATCGATTCGTCAGAATTCTATGGCATGCCGCTTGGACAATCGGTTGTGGTTCTGGATCTGAGCAACGGAGTCATCCGTTCTCATGTGCAACTCCGGGCACGTTCGACAAGGTGTGATCTATCCGGCATCTGGAACAATTGGTCGGAAGACTCGGTATCATACTCCGTGTCGGGGTCTATCCAATCGCTCAACCTTGCCGACATCATTCGGAGTGAAGAATTCAAGAGCGAATTATCAATGAATATTAGACTTGCAGGCAGTGGTAAAGAGCCTGCGCGTATGAACCACGCAGCAACGATCAACTTCCTGCAGTCCTCGTTCGGGTCTGTCCCCTTTGACTCCGGGAAAATCGGGGCCGTGCTCGATCTACGTGATTCACAACGGTCGATCTTTTCGTTCAAATCCAATCCAATCGATCTGAACATTGAAGGAACCTTTACGCTTCCATCGGTCGTCGAGAATGTTATTCTTGGTGAACGTATCGTCAGCGAAGCGATCACGTATCGTATCGAGTCGCTCGATTCCTTGACGGGTACTGCTCCGCCGTCGGGAGACCGCAGCCGGTTTTACATCCTGGCAGCGAAGAGGGCAAAACCTCTGAATGTCGGGTATAGGTTGAATGCGAGAAATCTGTATCCTGTCGGCGTGTTCTTCCAGAAGAACTTTGCAGGAACACTCTCGATGGAAGGCACCATCAAGGGATCGATCGATGGAATGGATTTCCATGGGGAAGCGACAATACCATCCTTTGGTTACCGAAACACAACTGACCTGTACAGGTTTGAGCGGGGAACACTGGCTCTTGACCTGAAGAACATCGCACGGTCAGGGGGATTGGACTCGCTGTTCTCGCGTACGGCTCTCCATTGCGAAGGGTTTTCCGTAAACACAACAGCGTTCTACCATGCTTCGCTCATTCTGTCGGGTGACAAAGACTCCTCCCGGTACGAAGCATCTGCATTTCTGGATTCCACGTATCAACTGGACCTGCGTGGAACTTCAGCCGTTGTCCAGAATATCTACGCATTCGATATATCGCAGCTGCGGATGGGAATGGACTCCTACATCGTGGAGAATGTCGATCCGATCGTGATCAAGGCCGGCCGTGACGGATTCAATTTCCAGAATTTCCTGGTCGGACACGAAGTCGAAGAACTGAACGCGAGCGGATATCTGAATCCCGGCGGTCTGTCAGACTTCAAGGTCAGCGTCAACAGTTTTCTTCTGACAAATTTGAAATCCTTGCTCTACCGGACGCGTCTTGCCGGTCCCGTGAAAGACCTGAACGGCATTCTGAATGCCAACCTGTCGTTCAGCGGAAGCTTCGACGAACCCAACTTCTCACTGGATCTCACATCCGAAGGCTTTCGGTCGAAGGATCTTGTCTTTGGCCAGGTCGTCGCGCGATCAACGTATGCGAATCGTCTGCTCAGTCTGTTCGTCGAATTGAGGAATGAACAGCGGGCCTCCGGAACGACTCCTGATCTTCTCGTGTCGGGGACGGTGCCCTATGACCTGGGACTCACAGGGCGTGCGGATCGCACGGCAAAGGGTGAAATGAATCTTACCATGTTTTCCAAGGGACTCAATATGGAGTTATTGAGTCCATTCCTGCCGGTTGTATCCAAATTGAGCGGGACGTTGATGTGCGACACGAAGATACGCGGCAGTGTCAGTGCTCCCAGCTACGAAGGGAGCGTCACATTCCGCGATGTACGGTTTGTGTTTGACCCGCTCGGCATTTCGTATGTCATCGACGGTCGATTGGTTCCAAGCGGAAATCGGATTGGACTCGACAATTTGGTAGTCAGAAACATCGCCTCGGACAGGACGGATGGTTTAATGAATCTGACAGGAACATTCAAACTCGCGGGTTTCAAGTTCCAGGATTTCGATTTCCGGGCTGATGGACAACTGCTCGTGATGAAAGAGGCGAGCCGGCTTGCCGGACAGAAATTCTATGGCGATCTCTTCGTTGCCACCGGTTCGAATGGCGTACGGTGGCAGGGACTCCTGGCGAATTCGAGAGTCAGTGGTGATGTCCTCGTCAAGAACGGAAGAATCACCTTGCCGCCGGAAAGGGAAGCTGCAGCAATCTCCGGTAAAACCATCAACGTCATTTTCATCGACGATACGTCTGCGATCCAGAAACCGCTGGCCGACAAAACGCAAGCCGGCGGTGCGATGTTTGCGTCGTCGAAGCAACTGGCATCGCTGACGCCGATGTCGGATCAGACCGGATTCGGCAAGTTCGAGCCGTCGATACCCCTTCCTGCACCTCGCGCGGAAATCCCGGTGAAATCGTTTCTCGACAACATCACCTACGAACTCAATATCGAAGCCCAGGGCCCTACCTCGCTGCGGTTTGTCTTCAACATGCAAACGAGCGAAGAATTGTATGCCTATCTCAAAGGAAAGTTGGTTTTTAACAAGAATGCTTCACAAACACGTTTGACAGGAGAGGTAGACGTCGAGAATCGATCGTACTACAATTTTTTCAAGCGATTTGATGCATCCGGCAAGTTGAAGTTCACCGGCGATCCGCTGAACCCCGAATTGGACATCACAGCACGTTATGAAGGTGTTCACACCCTTGGGGCACTCGACACCGCGCGCAAGACTGACAACCTGCAATCAACGGCAGGAAAGCAGGCCGTGGATGAGAGAGTAGCTGTTATTTTGAAGATCACCGGGACAAAGAACGAACCGAAGCCGAAATTCGATTTGGAATTTCCAGGCAAAGACAAAAACGCAGTCGTGACGAGGACAGATGTCGAATCGGATGCAATCTCCTTCCTCGTGACTGGTTTCTTCAAGGACGAGCTAACCCAACAGCAGCAGGGTTCCTACCTGAGCGCAAACATGCTTTCGAGTCTCACGGCCGGTCTGATTACCGGCCCGCTCACCAACGCTTTGAAAAAACAGGTCAGCGCCATTCAGTCCGTGGATCTGCAATACTACGGCGGGGATTGGAACAAAACCGACGTCCGGGTCACAGCCGAAATCAGGAATGCTGTGATCCGCTTCGGCGGACGAGTGATTGAAGGTCTCAACAATACCAACGTGACGGTCGAAATTCCCGTCGGCAGTGTTGTCGGATACGACCAACTTCGCAATCTCCTCTTCCGGTATGAGCGAAAAGTCGACTCACCCGAAAGTGTTGACCTCCGGAAGGAAACGAACGGGCTCAGTATGTTCTATCGCATCATTTTCTAGGTCCTCGCTCGTGTTTTGCCGCTTCGTAGATCCGGCCAGACGGGACATTAACCAATGAAAGGTGTCATCATCGAACCAATCGATCAACGAATTCTTGCTTTTCTTGCACGCTATCCGAACGAGCTGTTCAAATCCAAGGAACTTTCCCGGCGGCTTGGCATCAGAAACGACAAGGACTATGAAGTGTTCAAGTCCGCTCTCCGGGCGCTTCAGGACAAGGGACTCATTCATCGGATGCGCGGCAAAAAAGTCGGTCATATGAACGTTCCGCAATTCATGGTAGGAATGATGCAGTTAACCCGCCAAGGATTTGGGTTTGTCAAGGTGGAGGGGAGCGAAGAAGAGATCTTTATACCGCCGAACGATCTCGGAACAGCGAGTCACGGTGATACAGTCAAGGTGTCGTTGTTTGCGGAAAGCCTCACCAGGAAGAAAAAAGGCTCAAAACGGGAAGGGGAAGTCATCGAAGTACTCAAGCGTTCCCGGAGCCTCGTCGTTGGCACCATCGAACGGAGCCGCAATTTGTTTGTTGTTGCCGATGACGGCCGGATAGGGCGGGACATTTTTGTTGCGAAAGAAGACCTGAACGGTGCAACGATTGGGGACAAAGTGGTTGTAGAGATCGAATCCTGGGGGAAAGGGCATTTGAACCCCGAAGGAAGAGTCACAGAAGTGCTCGGTAAGTCCGGAGAGGTGGCGGCTGAGATTCTCTCGGTGGCTCGTGAATTCAAACTGCCCCTCTCATTTCCCCCGGAAGTTCTACAAGAGGCATCGGATATTCCCGCTGAGATACCGGAGGCAGAGATCAAACGGCGACTCGATCTCAGAAATCAAATATGTATTACGATCGATCCGGACGACGCCAAAGATTTCGACGATGCAGTCTCGATGGAACTGTTGAACGATGGGAACTACTACCTGGGTGTCCATATCGCCGATGTTTCCTACTATGTCCGGGAACACAGTTCTATCGACAAAGAGGCCTTTGCGAGGGGTACCAGCGTCTACTTCCCCAACGGTGTTATTCCAATGTTGCCGGAAACCCTGTCCAACATTGTCTGCAGCTTGCGGCCTAATGAAGATCGGCTTACGTTCTCCGTGTTCATGACAGTAACGCCAAAAGGAATCGTGAAGGATTACGAGATTCGCGAGACCATCATCCGCAGCAAGCGGCGATTCACGTACAATGAGGTCCAGTTGATCATCGATGGAACGGGGAACGAACGACCTCAGGATGTTCCGGACCTCGTCCGTGCGATGTACAAGCTGAGTGCCGTGCTCACAAAGAAAAGGATGAAGGAAGGAAGCATCGATTTCGAGAGTGCGGAAGCGAAGTTCGAGTTCGACGCGGACGGAAAGCCTTCTGCTATCCATAAGAAAATCCGTCAGGAAAGTCATCGACTGGTTGAAGAATTTATGCTTCTGGCAAACAAGGTTGTCGCGCAACATATTGGGTTGGCCAAAAAGGAAGAACAACAGAAACCGTTTCTCTATCGAATCCATGATTCACCCGATCCTGAGCGGATGAGAGAACTTTCTCTGTTTGTCGAAAAATTCGGCTTCAAGCTTCGTGTCGATGGCGGTGTGTCGGTAAAGGCGCTCCAGAAACTCCTGAATGATGTTAAGGGGAGCGATGTCGAGGATGTGATCAACGAAGTTGCTCTTCGCACAATGGCGAAAGCTATCTACTCCGACCGCAATATCGGGCACTACGGTCTGGCATTCGACTACTATTCGCACTTCACTTCACCCATACGACGCTATCCGGATTTGGTGATCCACCGGCTCCTCAAGGAATATCAGACAAGCATGACGCTGGATCGTCGCGAAGCAATTCGGAAGCAACTTCCCTTCATCGCAAAACAATCGTCGGAAATGGAGCGGCGTGCGATGGAAGCCGAACGGGCAGCGATCAAAGTAATGCAAGTTGAGTACATGAAGCGGCATGTCGGTGATGAATTCCACGCCGTGATTTCCGGTGTCACCCATTTCGGCGTCTTTGTTGAAGTGAACGACTTGCTTGTTGAGGGGATGATCCACGTCCGGGATTTGGAGGATGACTACTATGCCTACGACGAAAAGCACTATTCCTTGATCGGCCGCAGGACGGGAAAGCAGTACCGGCTTGGAGACAGTGTGTATGTGAAAGTCATCAGGGTCAATCCCGAGGAGCGCAAGATCGATTTTGCGATTTCTGTGCCGGAGGTCGAAAACAGGCGAGCGCGATAGCAGGAACTTGTGGGCATAGTATTTGTTTTGAACTCATGGAGGTTTGTCTTTTCTTGCGTTTTTGTCTACACTGTATTTTATAGGGGCAGTCGGAATATTATGAAGACGATCATAGCACGGGTTTTGGCCATCGTTGTTCTTGCCCTGGCGGCACGAGGTCCAGTAGCCGCACAGAATTCAAGTTTTGGCAAGAACAAGGTTCAATATAAGAACTTCGAGTGGCAGTTCATCCAGACGGATCATTTTGATATCTACTTTTCCCAGGGAGGGCAGGGGTTGGCGGAATTCTCCGCCCAAGCAGCCGAAGATGCGTACAATTCTATCCGCAAACTGATTCGGTACGAAATCAACAATCGCATATCGATTGTCGTCTACAACTCCCACAACGAATTCCAGCAGACAAACGTCATTTCCGAGTACCTCGAGGAGGGGATCGGCGGCGTCACCGAATTGTTTAAGAACCGGGTGGTCCTGCCGTTCGAGGGAAGTTACGACCAGTTCCGCCACGTCATCCATCATGAGCTTGTCCATGCCGTCCTGAACGATATGTTCTATGGAGGCTCGATCCAATCGATCATCTCCGCCCGCAATCCTCTGCAACTGCCGATGTGGCTGAATGAAGGTCTGTCAGAATACGCTGCCTTGAAGTGGGACACGAATTCCGACATGTTTATCCGTGATGCGACCGTGAACAATTATCTTCCGCCCATTGATTACCTCGGCGGATACTTTGCATATCGCGGTGGTCAATCGGTGTGGTACTACATTGCCAATAAATATGGGGAACAAAAAATCGGTGAAATTCTCAACCGCATCAAAGGCACTCGGAGCGTTGAACAAGGATTCAAATCGACCATTGGTCTGACGGTTCGTGAGTTGTCCGAGCGGTGGCAGAAGGAACAAAAAGTGCTCTATTATCCCGACGTTGCAAAGCGCGAGTCCCCGGAAGATTTTGCACGTCGGCTGACCAACCACACCAAAGACGGCAACTTCTATAATTCAAGCCCGGCCCTTTCGCCGCAAGGAGACAAGATTGCGTTCCTCTCCGACAGGAATGATTATTTTGATATTTACCTGATGTCGGCTATGGACGGAGAAATCCTTGACAAGGTGGTGAAAGGCCAGCGGACGAAAGACTTCGAAGAGCTTCACCTGCTTACACCTGGAATCACCTGGTCGCCCGATGGAAAGAAGATCGCGCTCGCCGTGAAGTCAGGCGAACGGGATGCCATCATGCTGATCGACGTGGAATCGGGCAGGAACGAGAAAATTGGCTTTGACCTCGATGGAGTATTTTCGGTGGACTGGTCCCGCGACGGCAGCAGTATTGTCTTTTCGGGCGTCAAAGCTCCGCAGGCAGACATCTATCTTTACAATCTTTCCTCAAAGGAACTCGTCAACCTGACGAATGATATTTTCTCGGACTCAGATCCATCATTCTCAACGGACGGGTCGGAGGTGTTCTTCTCATCCGACCGTGACGATGGTGTTAATCCCAGTGCGCTTCCAAGTAACTT
>Ga0315286_10000926_pt1 | contig 25836 bp, 32 predicted proteins | sample YL17G10_0_MG_FD_205038 | JGI IMG/M metagenome (GOLD analysis project Ga0315286, IMG submission 205038) | Sediment microbial communities from Yellowstone Lake, YNP, Wyoming, USA - YL17G10_0 | ecosystem: Environmental > Aquatic > Freshwater > Lake > Sediment | place: USA: Wyoming | collected...
CAGGCCGCATAGCAGCCTGAATGGTCAGTTTCCAGCTCAAAAATATCATGATTTTGCATCATTATTTTGACTGGTGACATATGTCATGACCCAGCACAATCATTATAGGTATAGTAAGATTTAAATACTCGTAATTTCAGAGATAGGATTTAAGGCTAGTAAAAAGTTTGATTATTAATAAAATCGAGGTGGTAAGCCATGAATAAGAAAGGTGACTTGAGCATTAACATAATCGTCATCGCAGCAATAGCACTGTTAGTTCTGATAATACTTGCTGTTCTTATCTTAAGGACAGGAGGCAAACTTCAGACTGGAACAAGCTGTGGAAACCTAGGCGGAGCATGCAGAGAATCATGCGACACTGCGCTTGGTGAGTTCCCTGATTCTGCAGGCAGTTGCCCCACAGACCAGTTTTGCTGCAGGACATTAACCTCTTCTCCTGAGAATCCTATCTAGGGATAAAACATGAGACTCTCAAAGGACAAGAAAGGAGTAGAGCTAACTCTACAGACAGTTATCATAGCAGTGCTTGTGCTGGTAGTGCTCGTAGTGCTCTTATTCATCCTCTTTAAGGGCTTAGGCGGCTTTGGCCAAGGAGCCACAGGCTGTCTGGACCGAGGTGGTGAATGCGTAAGCGATGCTGAGACCTGCAGGAATACAGGAGGAAGCGTTTTTAGCATGGGCAGCTGCCCAGAAGGGCAAAGGTGCTGCATGTACCAACGGAATATTCTAAAAGACGATCAAAATGAGCTCCAATAAAAAAGGCGAGTTTGACCCTTTAGCGCTAATCGGGAAAGCAGTTCTTGTGCTCCTGATATTAGTTATTCTTATGCTTATATTGACCAGGTTCTTCAAGATTCCCATAGGCCTTGGCAAGTGTAGTGAGTACGGCAAGTGCATACAAAAAAGTGTAGGCTGCGGAGCCACTGAGATGAGACTTTATCTTTCAGGAGGGTGCTCTGAGTCAGAAGTCTGCTGCCAGCCAAGAGAACAGCAAACTTCACAGCAGACAGAACTGCAGGACCTGACACCTGCACAGCAAGAGGCTGTTGAGAACGCAATCATACTCACGCTCAACAAAGACCCCACGCCAATAGCAGACAGGGCTGTGATTAATCTAAAGGAAGGTTTATCTTATGATTTTAAAATTAAACTAAATGAAAAGCTTAATGACACTGCTATTAAAAGTCAATTATATACTAGTTGTGCAGTCTACATTAAGGATAACACAAATCAAGGAAACGTATATTCTTTTTTCCCTATAAAAGATTCTCCATCGGGGCTTATTTTAGTTGTAGCCGGGGCTGCTTACTTAAGAGGCTGCGTTGGTACAGATAGAGTTGGCTTTGTTTTTAATGATAATACTCCTGAGTTCATCTTTAAACCTTCAATGCTTGATTCATATAAGAATCTTGAGCTAAATGTTATTGTCTTTAAGAAACCAGAAGAATCTCAACTAGTGAGCGGAGTTGTGCCGACAAGCTTCTATTCAAACACCAACAATTGGTTTGCCTACCGCACCTACAGGCTGAATATCGAACCTGTTGTCAAGATATCTGGCATCAGCGGCACCTGGGTTGCCAAGGATGACATGACAATCAGTTGCACAGATGTTACATGCACTAAGTTTAGGCTTGCGCTTGTTAAGCTCAAGGCTGCTGAGCAGGATAGCCAAGAAAAAATGATTACTGATTGCCGTAATGCAGGTAGTAACTTTGTTGATACACTCGCCTACATCACAGGCACCTCTATCCAGCAGACAGGAATACCATTGAACCTTAACATAGGTGGTTTCAGGCTTCCTATTGGCCAGCAAAGAGTGATTTACCAAACAGCCGCAAAGCCCATAACTATAGCAGATAATAAGGCTTCAATACTTATTGACAAGGCTACCATGATAAGCTCTTTCTATGGTCGTAGTCAAGATCCCGATATGTTTGTTGGAGATAGCACTTATCTATGCGTAGAGGCAACCACCAAAGATGGCAAAACGATGTACACCTTATCCAAGATTCCTTTGAAAGTGGATGTTCTCCCTCCTTACATTGACCAGAGCGCAGGCATGACTGTGGTTTATCCTGATAGGCTGAATATGACTCTTACAGGAACATACGGCGGGAAATACTATTACAAGGACTATCCCAAGGTCAGGATTAGCGGCTGCTATGACTTTGGCCAGAGCGGTTGCGCTAATTATGATTACTATATCCACCCTGGAGAGTTCATCCAGCTAAACTCAATAACCGGAGACATAGGCACAGGCATCACTGCCTTGGTGCTGACAGAAGGCCTGAACATGCTGATGAATGCTATAGCAGCAAAGGACCCACTCAACACCATCTGCCCTTATGTCTTTAGCACTGACTACAGGCCTAACACTAACCCAGAGATAAGGTTCCCTTACAGGGGACAAGGCATCATGTGCATAAGGGCTGCTGACAAGGTAGGCAACAAAGAGCTTTACTGGAAGGCATTATGGCTCCCTGACCAGATGTTTAGCAACATAGTTGCTGAAGCAACATCATGAGCTGATTCTATAATTACGCTTCCCAATAAAAACCGAAAGTTTATTATAATGCTTTGCTAAGGAAATTATTAGCATGAAAAAAGCTCAGCTCTCAAAACTTGCCGAGATAATATTGATTTTTCTAATAATATTTGTACTGATAATTATTTATATTAAGGTCTTCAGGGTAGGGGGCTGAAATGATTCTCAAAAACAAGAAAGCAGGGATGGACACTTCGCTAGTTAACATAATCCTGGTGTTGATAGTGGCCATAATTATTATTGGCGTTGCAATTTATTTTATCAAGTACTTTACTGCGCGTTCTGACAGGGAAGTCTGCAGGGCAAGCGTGTTGGGAGGCTCTGTTGCGCAGCTTGCTCCTGTTCATGGCAGCGAGAATTTCATTGTCCCAGACTGCAAGACATACAGCATCATATTCTATAATGACCATGTTGAAATCAACAGCAAGGCAGCTGAAGTGTATGTTTCCCAAAGCCACGAGTACATCAAGACATTTAACGAGCTCTCAAGCGAGGTTGTTAACAGCGTAATTGCAGAAGAGCTAAGGCAGTGCTGGTACCAGTTCCTCGAAGGAAAGAAGAAAGTCTTAACAAGGGCAAACATTAATGTGCAGTTATATACCCCTGACATAGGATTCCTGTGCGATGAGGTAAGGTTTGATCCGGGGGTCCCACAAACCAGGTTCACGGGATTTTATGATTACCTTAGGGATACCTTGATGCCAAAAAGCCAAGTGACATATTACGAATATTTGGCAGAAGAGGATAGGATTTGTGAAAGCTATGAAGGAAGGCTGTGCTGGGAAGACTTTTTCAAAGACCAGTATGCCGAGACTAGTGGCTGGCCTTCTGTTGCAGACATAAGCTTCTCTCCGGGCACAACCTATGTCTTGCTTTTCCTCAAGCATGGAAAGGAGGCAAATGTTGCGACAATAGGGTGGGGCTACCGCGAAAATTATGCTGCATATGCGCTGCCCTGGAGCGCCATATCCTCCCTTGACAGCCTTTTGAGAGGCTCAACCAAATGAGAAAGGGCAAAAAAGCAGAGCTGACTAGCAAGCTCGTGATTGGGGTGCTAGTTGTCGTCCTAATACTGTTACTTACAGTTCTCATTATAAGAATCAAGGGAAAAGCCCTGCAAATCCTTGAGGATTCTGAATGCAAAGGAAGCATTGCGCAGCACATGATGCTTTTAAGGTCGACAGGGGAAGCTGTGGCTGCAGAAATTTATTGCCCGACAAAATATTACACAATACCAGGCACAAATGATGTTGAGACCGAGCATTATCTTGCAGAAGCCCTAAAGACATGCTGGTCAACATGGGGGCAGGGGAAGCTTGACATTTTCGCAGGAGAAGGCAGCTACTGCCATATCTGCTCTGTTATTGATTTCAAGGATAAGGATAATACCATAACAGGATTTGACACTTATCTAAAGCAAGTGCCTTTCCATGAGGGCACAAAAGTAAGCTATCTAGAGTATCTTACAGGATATGAGTCTGAAAATGCTGATTTAGATGTGCTGGCCAAGCTGCAAGATATTCCGCTTATCGATACTATTGATACATCTAAGAGCTATGCTACTGTATTTGTATATGTCAAAGGGCAATCTTTCCTAAAGTCATTCTATGACCGAGTTGACGCCCTGCATTTAGGGACAACCGGTGGCGGGGCAACAGTTGGCCTGACTGTAGGCACTGCTGCTGTTGTAGCCACTTTTGCCATAGGAGGCACACTTGGTGCGCCTCTTGTTGCAGGATTCCTAGTGTTCGAGGGAGTTGCGGGCTTAATAAGCGGGTATATAGAGTCACAAAATGTGCATTGGACAGCCCAGACCATGTTCATACCTTATGATGCTGCCAGCTTAAAGCAGATAGGCTGTGAAATAGCTCCAGTACGGCAGCAGCTAAAGGGCACAGTAAGCTAGGAAAGGTGGCAGCTAACTGGAATTAATCGAAAACCTTAAAAATTCATAAGAATAGGAGTTACCTTAAGCATGATTATAAAAATTGAAAGCCAAAAAAACAAGATTGCATTTGAAAAGCCAAGAGCAGCAAGCAAAGGACCTAAGGCAGAAAAAAAAGGCCAGGTATCCCACCTCGGAGCTATAATCTTAGCCACTATACTGTTGCTAACTCTTACACTTATAGCTGTTCTTGGGGCAAAAAACGTTTGGATAGCAATAAAGACTTTCTTTGGAGGTTAAGGTCCTGATGTCGCAAAAAAAAGGGCAAGAAGAATCAGGGGGCGTGGGGTTTGTTGGCAAGATCATCTTGGTCTTAATCTTAGTGTTCATAATCCTTTCAATCGCATTTCCAGGATTTAGGAATGGTGTAAGGGGAATATACCAAGCATTAGCGAGCCTTGTGGGAATAAAGTTTGAAATGCCAGGAAGCCCTGATGGGGGCACAGGAAGTGGCAGTGGCTCATCATGCTCAGTTGATGTTTCCAGGTGTCAACTCAGCCCACTGCATCCGCCTTCAATGCCTGCTGAGGAAGTGGCAAATTGGCTCAGGAGAGTGAGCTCTCCAGCCTATAGAGATGAACCTGATATTGGCGACTTTATTTATTCTGAAAGCGTAAGGACAGGCATAGATGATGCCTTCGCCATGGCTTTTTTCCAGCATGAATCATCATTTGGAAACACAGGCACTGCCGCGGCAAGAAAATCAATAGGAAATATACGCTATACCCCTGTTTGCACAAATGAGTACGGCGGAAGGGATTACGAAGGCTTTTGCATGTACCCTACCTGGAAAGCCAGTGTAACCCACTGGTATAACCTGATTAAGGATGGATATGTAGACCAAGGCCAGGACACCTTAGGGGAGATTATTGCAAAATATGCCCCTTGCTCAGAGAATAATGTTAACAGCTACATGGCTAGTGTCAGGGATTTTGTTACTCATTACAGGACAGATGAGGCAGGCTCCTGCCCAGTGTGAATAGCTCAAAATCCAGAAAATAAATCCAGGAAACCATATATTCAGGCTTATCACCATTTTATCGCAATATTTATATATATAGCAAACGAAAAAAATATCGAGTGTGATAAATTGATTAAAAGGAAAAAAGGCATGACTACTCTTGAAATCATTATGTGGATTGTAATTATATTTGTGGCCCTAAGCTTCATCATTGACCCTAATGGCGGCGTACCAAGTTACCTTAAGAAGTTATTCGGGATTAAGAATACTGTTGTTACGCCGTACGAGGCATGCTTTAACAAGGGAGAAGGAAGCTCTTGCAAGACCACTGACATCCCAGATGGCCTTTGCATTAATGGTGCGTGTATCCTAAGGAACTCTCCTGCATATGACCTTGACCATGCAAAGCTTCTTTTCAAAACAACCCTCAAGGCAAACCTCGCAAGGTGCAAGGCTGACGCAAATACCTGCGGTGAGGTCGCAACCACTATAGAAAACATCCTTACTTATGTTGATGAGAATGATAACGCAAAAACTGTTATTGAGATGGAAAGGTCAAATGACGGCACTTATACTGATTTTAGGCTTAGGAGAGTGCAAGGTGCTCTAGCATCACTTTTCAAGCAATCAATTGTAGCTTCATTTAGATACACTGGATCAACATGTTATAGAACAGCCACAGGCAGCCCAGATAGTGAGAGAGAGGGTTTCATAGGAAAAGGAACTACGGGTGTAGGCTTATTTTTGCCAAAGCAAGGATTTTTAGATAAAAATAACCTGTATGACTTCATTACTGTGAGCAGAGGAACATCCAGCTCCGAAAGCATTTGCTTTATTTATAATTCGGAAGACCTTATCCCGTGGTACGGCTAAAGAAATAGTTCAGAGGATTGATTTGGCACAAAGAAAAAAAAAAGCAATGGGAACCCTTGAAATAGTCATGTCTGTAGTCATAATATTCATAATTATTTTCCTTATGACAGGAGGAGCACAAAAAATCTTTGGATATTTTAGGACGACAAGCGAGACTGTGCAGTCATGCTCTGGAATGGGTTTCATGAATGGCGTCTGCATTGCAGAAAACGACCTTACTGAATGCCTTAACAAAATACAAGGCTTGAAATGCCCAGATGACCGCCCTGTATGCTGCTTTAAGGCAAGTGAAGGCTCAGGCTCCTCAATTCCAGTGAGCATAACTGGAATAGATACAACTCCCCCGACATCTAGGGGCTCAAGCTTTATTGTGCAGTGTGACACCAATGTTGAGGCAAGAGGATGCATAACTGTGAGCGTGAATAACCAGGACATAACCTGCCAGACAGAAACCTGGACATCATACACCTCAAGCACAACAGGCGGCAGGGTGAACCAGGTGCAAATATCATGCATACCCCCTTCGGGCCTTTCAGGAAGCGTAAATGTCTGCTGCTCGGTAAACTCTGCCAGATGCACTCCACAGTCCTCAACCACTGCGCCCGAATGCACTTCCATGAACTTGCCTTGAATATTTTGGCCAAGGCATTTTTTTCAGGTCATTTGGCCAGGCAATCATTTCTTGCTTGCATTTGATTATCGAAACAAATTTATATTGGCGCACCCAAAGAGCATTATTAATAAGGCAGCTATGTGATCGTCTGATGAAGCTTTTTAACAGAAAAGGAGAAGAGGCAGAAACCGGGGGAATGGGAGATGTAGTGCACATCATAGTGGTGCTTGCCCTTGTTGCCCTCGTATTCTTTGTGCCTGGAAGGATTTATGCAGCAATAGCTGGCACAGGAGACAGGGATACAATGGGAAGCTTTAATGCCATTGCAGACAATATAGAAATCATGGTTAGCAAGCCCACGGCATTTGAATACCAGTACCTAACTGTTTATGTGGCCCAATCTAGCATGATAACTGCCTTTGCTGACTCTTCCACTTTCAGGAGCTATTCAGGGGTTTTCCCTGATGAAGTTAACTATTTTTACCCTGAGAAATGCGAGCAAAAAAGCTGCCTTTGCATTTACAGCTTCAAGACCAACCAGTACACAGACGAAAACCTTTTTAAGAATTTCCCTTGGAACCCTAACAAATGCAGAACATTCGAGTCCAATATAATCTTTCACACATACAATCCGGCAGGCACAGGGATTTATGCTGCAGATCCAGATTCTAGGCGTTCGGTTATGCCGTTTCGGAAGATAAGGAGCCAGGTTTCCTCACTTTATGATGATTACCCAACAGAACTTTCCCTTGATTACACAGACCTAATCATCGGCCAGTTCAACAAGGAGGGATTTTACAATCTTTACATGGAAAAGCTAGTGAAAGATGGCAGGACACATATATTCATTACAAGCGGCCTTACTGATGAGCAAGTTGAAGAAAGGGTATCGCTGCTTTCAGTCTGCCCTCAAGCCTCTGACAGGGACTGCGTAGGGAAAAGGCAAAACGCTAGGGTTGGCAGCAGCTTCTGCTATTTTAGCATAACAGAGCGGAGGTGCATATTGAAAGATGATGTGCAAGACTGCCCTACTGAGCAAAAGCTTACGTCGAATTGCGTTTGCGGCTCAAGCTTTTTCTCAACTGCAACAAGCATGGGCTCTGGATACTGCCACGAGGGCTCAGATGGTAAGCTGGCGCTTTTGAACTATGACTGTAATTCACTTTCAAGAGAAGGCGACCCATGCAAAAGCTATTGCTCATCAAACACAAAAACTTCCAATGCTGAAGGCCTAAATGACTGTGATCCCCAGGAGCAGAAAGATTGCCTCGCAGACACCTGCCAGCTCAATGGCAATGAAGGATGCACTATTAGCCCGAAAGGAAGCCTTGCCTATTGCGAGCATAATTAGCAATTTATTACGTGCAAACCTTATTCTGCTGAAATCATCTTATTTTTTTATATTCCATACCATTATTCAATATTTTATATGAAATCATATATGAAATTACAGTAATGGTGAATTATTATTAAAAAGTAAATCTTTTTAAACTTCAATACTAATTGTTGATAATCATGGTTTTTAAGGGAAAGAGAGGGAAAAGTGCTTTAGCTATGCTTTTCTTTGCTTTGTTTACGATTATACTTGGAGGATTGTTCATAATAATGGTACTGGGAAAGGTTAAGTCTGCAGTTGCAGACAATAGCTTTTACAAGAAGTTCTATTCGAGGGACTTGGGATTGCTTGTCGATTCAATGCACTCAGCAAATGGCAACATGGTGTTTAGCTATGATGTTATGACAAAGAAAGGCGCGGCTCTTGACATGACCTTGCAGCAGGACCGAGTCACCTTAACAGACCATTCTGACGCTCCCATAGAGCAGAGGATGCCTACATCATTCCTTTTTGCACGAAGCTCTGATGTTAACATTAGCGTCTCAACAACAGGGCCCTCGCCCTTGTCGTTCCAGCTGGTAATGGCCAACAGGACGATTAGCTTTTCAGGCAATAGCCCAAGCCAAGCAGCCAGCGCACAAAGCCCCCAATAAAAAAACAGCCAAAAACATTTAGGTAACAAGACCAGTGGTTTACAAAAAAGCTTATAGCAAAAAATGCATTTTTTCACGGCATTTACTAAAAAGCAAAAAAGCTGACTTTAACACAGAAGAGATACTGGAGCAGATACCATACATCGTTCTTACAGCCCTGGTCATAGTAGGCATTTATTTTATTGTAGACTACTATGTGAACCTTAGCGTGAATGTCCGCTCACTTGAATTTGAAGTCCTTACCTCAAGGATACTTTATTCACCCAATTCTATCATGTATACTGACAACTTTTCCGGAACAGTTTACCCTGGCATTATTGAGCTTGCGAACTTCACAGACCAAACACTTGACAATGCAATACAATACACGGGCGATAGGCACATACCTGCAAAACTAGAAATCTATGATGCTGATAGAAGGCTTGTTAAGGCAGCCTATGTGGACAAGCTCACATACCAGCATCTTGAGCCTTTGGCAGCTAGCAAGATCCAAGGAGCAAGTAGCGGTGAGCTTTATGTCAGGACTCTCCCTGTGGTTTTCAGGATTAATAATATCAACCAGCCTGGCTTTTTGAGAATACAGGCAATAATACCTAACTAGATGCGAAATTAGCGAAAGATGATAATGAAAAAAATGGCAAATTGCTCAAAATTCAGGAAAAAGGGATTCAGCACGGTCGTAACAATTTTCTCTGTGTTGCTCCTCATACTTGTTTTCATTGTTTTCCTTTTCCTTTTCAAGAAGGGGGCTGAAGGAAAAGAGGTTGAGGCAAAGTTCTCATCATCCCAGACAGAGTACGTGCTAAAGACGTTCCTGCGAAGCCCAGCGCCAATTCTTGGCAGCCGCTCTATCCAGCTGGCAACCCCTGACATTGGGCTTGGGACCACAAATGCAAACCTAATAAGCTGGACATGCAATAATGATGACAGGAGCGTAAATTACAAGACATTGGAATACTCCATAAACACTTTTTTTGACGTCCTATATGAGAAAGATTGGCAATTGGAGATTATATATTCAAACCCAGAGCTAGACAACAGGGGTTTTGGGCACCAGAGCTGGCTGCAAAACATCTGGCGAAAAATCAGTGAGTATTCGGCAAAAACAGATGTGTCCGGAGGCTCAACTGTATACTTAACTGAAAAGGACAAGCAGCAGATTCACTTTGACGTCTACGGCTACAAGGAGCAAGGCTTTGGCTTCCAGGTAATACCTTGCCAGGACGGAAGCTTTAGCGCAGTAATGCTGAAGGCAAAGGATTACATCAACTACAAGGACTTAAAGATAGAGTGAGGGAAAAACCGAACAAAAGATAGAAGCGAATTATAAAATGACACCAACTCTTAATCGGAAGGCGCAATTTTATCCCCTATTTGTGCTAATCTTCACCATAGTTGCACTGACAATGGCTTATGTTCAGCTCAATAATGCAAAAGATGTCAAGGATATTCAGGGAGAGGATATTGTGCTGGGTACAAAGCAGTCTGCGGTGATTGCTGCACTCCAAGATGCTGATTCAATAAATCTTTTTCTAGACCAAGTATCACAATTGTCTTCACAAACAGCAATAACCAGCCTGCGCAACTCATGCTTTGTTGGCTCGCTCTCAAATGAGGAATATGACAAGCTTATATCCCGCTGTGGCAAGTACGTCTACCCCCAGTGGAGCTCTAACAATGAGCTTTGCTTCCCTGACTGCGAATCAGCTTTTCTCAATACTTTCAAGACTGGCTTCAACAGCCGTATCAATGGCTATGCCAAGATTACAGGGGTTGAGCTTCCAAAGGTCTACAACCTTAGCGTTGAGAAGTTTGATGACTATTTTGTAGTGCATGGAAAAGCCCAGAGCACTGCAGGTTTCAATGTGCGCAGCATGGAGTCAAGGGCTGATAATCCTACTGCCTTGATGCTTACTTATGAGGGAGGCAAGTTCATCTGGCCTGTTGGCACTTCTGAGCATAACTTGATATCCTGCTTTGGCTTTAAGCCTAGCCCAGAACAAGAGGAAGGCCAAGACACAGCAGCAGGCACACAAGCAGGTGCAACGCCCGACCCCAAAACCGGCTTTTCTCCTGTCAATAACCCTGGCGTAGGTATGTACGCTCCTGAAGGCACTGACATTCTTGCTGTTGGCAAGGGCGAAGTGACTTTTGCTGATTGCGGCAGGATAATCATCAACCACGGCTCGCTTGTCAGCTCAGAATACTCTCATCTTGACTCTTTTGCTGACGGCATAAAAGTGGGCGCGGATGTGAATCAAGGCCAGGCCATAGGCACTGCAGGCACCAGGGAAATGGTCAATGGGGCGTGTGAGCCAGATGCTTATGATAATGCTTATCTCCAGTTCGGGGTGATCTATGCAGGAGCCCCTGCTGGCTTGAAATACGGAGACCAGAAGCTTACAATCGAGTCCTACAATGAGCCCAATCATGTCCAGCCAGAATGCTTCCTTGAGCAGGGCTATGAAAAGACGGGCATTGGCTGTGATGCTCCTGTCAACAGCTTCACAGATTTAGAAAGGATTTGCAAAGAGCTCCTCACTGTCCCACAGCAATTCACCTCAGACGTCCCTCTAAGCTCAGGTTATTCCTATGTATCAAAGCCAGAGACTGCTCCTGGTGTGCTTGTCTCATTGAATTATTTCGGCAAGGTGCCTTCAAAAGCAAGGCCTCCTAACACCATCATCTCAAGGATTGTAATCCACCACACTGGCGGAAGCTCAGTTGCAGGGGATATACAGACATGGGCAGGCAATGGAGGGCTTTCCTCTGCTCATTACATAATTGACAAGGAAGGATATATCTTCTACGTCATTGATGAAACCAGGAACGCTAACCACGTAGGATGCTATCAGGAATGCCCAGAAGGAGAGAGCTGCGCCCTATGCAGGGGTGACCCACCTCAAGCAACTAATACTAATTCCATAGGAATTGAGATTGTCAATACAGGAAGAGCCAATGACCCTTACACAGAAGCCCAGTACAGGTCACTCAGAAACCTTTTGATTGATATAACTAATAGGCACAACTTTGGCTTGAACTCCCGCCATGTTTTTGCTCATTACGAGATTACTAATGTCAAATGGGACCCTTCGTCTAACTTTGACTGGAGCAAAGTGGACTTAAGCGACCACCCTCTTTGCAGCGATATAGATGGGTGCTGTGCTAATGCAGCTCCTTATGGCTATGGAGATTCTTGTGAAACCACTAATGCAGCCACAGGAGGGGTTATCTGGCAGAACCTCCTAACAGGAGCTTATTCTGAAATCAACAGCGACCCAGAATCAAAAGAGCTGCAGAAGAATGCAGGGCCAGTGAAAAAGCTTGTTGCTCCTTTTGGCACTTATTCATTCAATCCAGCATTCAACATCAGGGTGAACAAGAACATTAATGATTCATTAAAGCCTTTGACTGAATGGTTTGAGGCTACATGGACTGACTGTGAGGATGAACCTAAGAAGTGCTTGACTGAGAAGATGGCTGAGTTCAACAATCAAGGGACTAATTATACTCTAGCATTCGCCTCTTCTCCAAAATGCGAAGAATATCCCTTGTTCTCTGACTTCATGGAATTCTTTGAGGACTGCTTTGCCAGCGGAACCTATAGCTGCTCTTGCAAGTTCAATTTCTCAAAAGCCTACTCAAGAAAGGATATGAGCATAACATTTGATACAAGCCTTAACACTGTCAGCCTCCTAATCAAAGACGGTGATGGATACAAGAAAGTCAGAGACTACAGCTTCTATTATGGCAAACTAAAGCCCATTGAAGAAGACCACAAGAAATACTCTTATGTGCTTGATTTCGACGACAAGACTGGCAAGCTAAGCGAGTCAAGACTGATTGTCTATGAGATGTCAGATGGCAGCTTGCCTGACAGCGCAAGTGTCTTTGACGAGTATCCTGTGGTCAAGCTTGAGAAGACTGCCAGGTTCCAGGGCACCTTTGCTAATGAGGAGACAGACACGAATAAGCTCACCTGCCAGGTCAAGAAGGATAAGTTCAGGCTGTGCGCCTACCCAACATCTGCCGACAGGAAAGACCTAATCACTGTGAGGTTTGCTTTCCAGCTAAAAGACCAGCCTCCAAAATTGCCTGGAGAAGGAGAAATTAAGCTGGTTGAGACCGAAGTAGGGCCTAAAGATGACACTAACAACATCATCAGCGCAGCTTTATCATTCATACCTGTGCCTTTTGTAGAAGAAGTCTTTAGCCTTCTCACTGTTTTGGATGGTATTACTGAGAGTAAGCTGTCCACAACCTACGGGAGCATGGCCCTGCCAAAAGACAAGGATGGAAATATTGTCGTTCCTGCTGCTGTCGAGATCCATTGCATTGGTTCTGACATAGGTGATATCATGCCAGAGGATGCGCGTACCCTTGAGAATGCAATAGTCGCAGTCCTACCTAGTGGCACAGGCACTTCGCTCGTGTCAAGGTATGTTGACTCCAATCCCTATGCAAATGCTTTAGAGAAGTGCACTGCGCCCGCGACCATGGAAACAGGTGAGACGATTCCTGTGCGCGCTGTCAAGGCAACAGTGCAAGGCGACAGGATAAATGTGAATCTGCCTGATTGCGGGGGCTTGCCTTTATCCCTTGATAAGTTCACAAGACAAACCCGATGCTGGTCAATGATTCCCGTTGATAGCAATGGCAACAAGATGGGAGGGAATGCAATAACCACCTGCCTGGAGAGCAACTCCATACTTGATACTGTCGTGGATGACTTGTTGAAGCAAGGCTTTGCAAGCATAATACCACTTGACCTTATTCCTGATGACATCAAGCCTTTCATCAGCCTGCCGACATCTAGCGATATAGCCAATATGCTGTCAGGTGAAGGAAGCTTTAAGTTTGTGGACATAGTGAATGTAGATAAGCTAGGGGCTGACTTGCAAGGAGAAGTAGCTTCTGGAATTCTTAGCAGCATAAATAATGACATGGTATCCACTGCGCTTACCAAGTCTGTGGGCGACCTTGACTCATGGGGCCAGCAGGTGGTGATGAGCACATTATCGTCGCAACTGGGAAGCACAGAGTCTGTTGCCTTATTTGACAGGATGCTATCTGGAAGCAGCGGAGATGCTTACCTGAAACAAAAAGCAATTGCAGAAGGAACCGGCTACATTGACAGCTCAGAATCCTCTGAGCTTCTGAAAAAGATTGCCAGGGGAGAAGACATATCAAGCTTTGCCTATAATTATCTCATAGAGACTGCTGGCCAGATGGATCCAGGGGACAAGGCCCAGGACTTACTCGAAGTGGCCCAGAGCTCTAATGGAGGAGAGCTATCGCAAAGGCTGATAGCAGCTGCCAGTGAGAAAGAGGGATGCGTGGATTCAAACGATATGAGCGTGGACAATGCCATGAACTGCTTAAGGAGGGACGAGGTAGAAACTATATACGATAAATACCTGAGAGAGAATAATGGCTTGAATTCTGGTCAGCAAGCTCTCATTGAGAAGTCAATTGACAGGATGGATGCTCCTGATGCTCTCAAGCAGCTAGCCCTGAACAGTGACCCTGACGGCATTGCTAACCAATTGCTTGGCGAGGCATTGAAGGAAATGCCTGACTGGGCGAAGAACGACATGGTGGCTGACCTTATGGACGGAAGGCTTCCTGATGCAGAGATGCTGCAGTCAGAAGTGCTCAAGATGATGCCTGACGTCAATAGCGAGATAATGAATAACCTGATGGCAGATGGCAACATCAGAAGCCTGCTTGGAGGCAACTTAGAGCAGTATTTCCAAAGCCAGGTCAACTCATTCTTGCAAGGGGGATGCACTCCTAGCCAGACTGGATGATAAACCAATTTTTTTCTTATTCACATACTTTTTTCGGATTCATATAGAAAACTATTTAAAACACCATCAGTGTTCTTGCTATTGGATGTTAAGGGGGTAGTTTTAGAAGGGACATATATTAAAACTATGCTTAATATGTTTTGGAGGTATCTTTATGATGAGCATTCCTTTGCCGCAAATCAAAGAGAGAATCAAGCAAAAGACAGGCATGCCTGAGGACGAGATCAACCAGAAGATAAAGGCTAAGCTAAAGCAGCTTCCAGGATTGATTTCTGAGGAAGGAGCAGCGCACATTGTCGCGAATGAGCTTGGAGTGAAGCTTTTTGACATCGGAGAGAAGCTTCAGATAAAGAACATACTTTCTGGCATGCGCAATGTTGATGTGATAGGCAAAGTAGTCCAGAAGTATGAGCTTAGGGAGTACAAGACTGAGAAGAGCTCTGGCAAGGTAGCCAATATGCTCATAGGAGATGAGACTGGTGTAGTCAGAGTGGTGCTCTGGCACAAGCAGACAGAGCTTTTTGAGCAGTTAAAAGAAGGGGATATAGTCAAGATAAGAGGGGCCTATGTCCGGGATAATAATAACAGGAAAGAGCTTCACCTTAGTGAAGCCTCAAAGCTAATAATCAACCCTCCGGGAGTAGAAGTGAGTGTGAAAGAAAGAGCAGCCCTCGGTCAGGGAACAAGAAAAAACATTGCTGACATAAAAGAAGACGATGCCAGTGTTGAGATACTGGCGACAATCGTGCAGGTGTTTGACCTTAACTTCTTTGAAGTATGCCCGCAGTGCAACAAGAGGGCAAGGCTGAGGGAAGAGGAAGGGTTTGTTTGTCAGACCCACGGCAGGATAACTCCTGATTATAATTATGTGCTCAACCTTTATCTTGATGACGGCAGCGACAACATGAGAGCGGTGTTCTGGCGACAGCAAGTAGAGCAGCTCCTTGGAATGGACAAGCCAAGGATACTTACTTTCAAGGAAGACCCGGCTAAGTTTGAGCCTATAAAGACAGACCTTCTTGGAAGCATAATCAAGGTGAGCGGCAGGGCTAATAAGAACCAGAACTTTGACAGGATTGAGCTAGTGGCAAGCACTGTTGAGAGAAACCCTGACCCTGATGATGAGATAAAAAAGCTAAAAGAAGAAGCTGCAAAAGCAGTCAAAGAGACTGAATCAGAGCCAGGCCAGGGCAATGTTCCTAGAAAGGATTATCCAAAGCCAGAGCCTAAAAAAGCCAGTTCATCAGATGATGACATAGAGAACATGGACTTGGATGAAGAGCTCATGGACATCGGATGAATTCTTAGGGTTGGACAGATAAAAATACGTGTTTGTTACAATCCTGATTATATGGGACTGAGCAAGCTAGGCTTGCGAAGGTCTCATAGTTCCCTAAAGCTTTCAAGCTTGCTTGGAAGTTCAAAGGCTTTTGCCTTTGTAGGCTTGTCACAACAAGGCTTTATAGAAAACTATTTATACCATGGGTTCTATTCCTAGACTTAAAATGGCTTACAAAAAAAAACAAAGTTTTTTTGAAGCCCCAAAAACAAGCAAAATCAAGTTTTGCTGTTCCACCAAAGAATTTGGTGAAATCAGGTGATTTTTGATGGCTAAGAAGAAAGAGGAGAGCGCTGTTTTTGAAGTGGTAGTGGTCCTAGCCATTGTGGCGATAGTGGCCTTGACAGGCCAAGTCATTCTTAATATTGACACAACCGGCACCAGTTTTAGCCTTGGGGGAGACATCACTGGCTTTTCAGTTGCAGGAGATGATTCTGCTATCCCAAAAGAGGATTTCATTGATGTTGGGGTGAGCGAGATAGAGGTCAACCCCCAAAGCCCATTGATAGGAGAGCCTTTCTCAATCAAGATCACTCTTTCCAATGAAGGATTTGAGAAGATAACCACTCCATTCTATGTCGAGGCCAAGATAACGCCTAATGTTGAGGGTGTGAAGCCGACCAAGGTTTACAGCGCAGTAACCCAATCATTTGCTCCTGGAGAAAAAGTGAGTGTATTGTTCAATGTGGCAATGGTCACAGCAGAAGGGCCTGTAAGGATAATAGCCACCTCAGATTATACTCTGAAGCTAGGGGATGATAATCCTTCAAATGACTTCCTTAGCAAGACAATCGTGATAAGCAGCCAGTAAGATTTCTGATGATGTTTCGATGATGTTCATAACCCACATAAGCCTTGGATTGCTCTTAGGATTGATTATAGTAAAGAACATCAGTTTGCCTGTCAACCAAGCCATTTTTATCGGAGCAATCATCCTAGGAAGCCTATTCCCTGACATTGACAGCGCAACATCATTCATAGGAAGCAAGTTCAAGCTCGTAAGCCTGTTCTTCAAGCACAGGGGAGCAATCCATAGCCTGCCTCTACTAGCTGCTTGCTCTATGGTTTTTTTCATCCTATCTGGCAATGCTTATTATGCAATAGCCTTCCTGCTCGGCTACTTATTTCATTTATTGATTGACAGCCTCACACCTAAAGGAGTAGCTTGGCTCTGGCCTAGCAAGAAAAGAGTCAGAGGAATATTCAGGACAACCGGCATATTTGATATGATGTTCTTATTATTCTTTATAGCATTAGACCTGGTTATTCTATTATGATTGGATGAGAAGTAGATAAATAATAAGGATAAAATAATATTCTGGCTTAATAGCAGGCTCCTTTCTCGCATCCCCATTTGCATAGGTAGTTTTGTGTTTCCAGGACAAGGTCGCCGTTGCTGTTCACATCACAATATTTCTCATTCAGCGTCGAGCCCACGCAATTATCATAGAACTTGCCGCCCCTGTAAGTCACAAAGCCAGCAGTTCGGTAATAAGTTCCTGTGTCACTGTCAACGCAGTCAGTCTGTTTGGCATGAGCCGCAGTCTCAGTGGCTGCTCCAACCACAGAATCATAGCCGGCAGGGTTCAAAGCATATCCGAATGCGGGGCTATAATTAGCAATCAGCGCTATGAAAGCCACGACTTCCACCACTAAGACAATTGCAACTATAGAGAAAACATACTTGTTATGTGAATCATTCTTTCCCTGAGCCATTCTTCACTCCTCCTCTTTATGCATGATTTTTATTGATTAATAAGCAATTAACCTATTATTTGAAGTTTACCTTTATAAATTTTTAGCTAAAAAGCATGCTGAAGCTGTAAATCGTGTTCAAAGCTTCTGAGTGGTTAAGCACCAGGGTCTCAACTATTGCTCCGATTATGAATACTATGATTGCAAGGATGAACAGGTCATAGTTGTTCATGAAGACTTTCTTAAGGCTTTTCTTGGTGAAAAGCTGGCCGAGCATATAGATCATGGCTGATATTAGTATTATTGATGATATGCTGAGAAATTGCTTGGCGCCCTCTCCTAGGGCTGATGAGAAAGCATATCCTAAAGCAAACAATAATGAGCCTCCGATTATGATGAAGAAGACAAACTTCCTTATATCACCCTTTTCCTTGACTATCTCATCAGACACAATGCTCCCGGAGATAGCTGAGAGAATATAAGCCCCCCCTTCAAGGATGACATGAGGTAGGGTGATGATGAACACCAAGAACAAATACCACCAAGGATTGACATGGGCATAAAGGCCAGCGCTCAGGGACCTATAGCCAAACAAGGCACCCCAACTGCTGGCGTTCCATGTTATGAAAAAGATAGCCCCGTCACCTACAATGATTGCAAGCAAGAAACAGGCTAGAAGAACCCACCAGTTATTGCCAAGGATGCTAAAGAAGGTGGAAGTGTCAAAAGCCCTTCCCCTGAGAGCAGGGTCAATAAACAATTGCTCCTTGAATATGTCAAAGGTGTTCAGGCCAAGCTGGGGCAGGATGAAGGAAAAGAGCATGTAAGCGAGGTAGATGCCAAGAAATATGCTGGCATAAACCCTAATGGCCTGGTTGTTCTGGAAGAAATGCTTGAGCGAGTCCAGCCTTGTGAACTCAGCCCTTTTCTCCCGCTCCTCTTCTCTCTCTTCCTTGCTAAACATCTTCTGCAGGTAAGGCAATATGAAAAGAGAGGTGAAGATGACAGATACAATGCCTGAGTTAGCACCAAAAAGAAGCCTCGCAGCGATTATTCCAAGGGTAGAATAGATTACAGCGATAAGAAAAGCATAGCCTACCTTCTTCTCAAGCCAGTCCTCAGGAAAAAGATGCTCTAGTACCATGCGAATCCTCTTTTAGCTACTTCAACCCTCTTTTAATTTATTCTTGACTTGCTAGTATAAAAAGGTTTTGTGGGAAAGCAAACAAGAAGAAAATAAAGAAGAGAAAAACAAATAAGAAAGAAAAAGAGAAAAATAAAAAATTTATTTAGCTCAATAGCAGTATCTTAAGTCATAGACGCATTGTTCCGGATTGCAGGTTACATTTCCACTAGTATACGGTCCTAAGTCTGCGCATCTTCCGATGTACTGCCATCCTTCGCACAGCTCATTAACTCCTCCATCATTAGGCTTCTGCACTATACCATCTCCACAGTATTTTGGTGGCGTTGGTATGGTGTTGGTACACCTGCTTGTATCGTAGAGGCAGTTGGTGCACGCTAGTGTTCCTTCTCCTGTGAATCCGAATGTGGCGCATGTCCTGCCGTCAATTCCTATGGCATCGTCGCATTGCTCAGCAAGATCGGCACTATTGTTAACCTCTACAAAGCCATCTCCGCAATATCCCCCCCTGAAGCCTGTGCAACGTTTTGTGATGAACTTACAGGTGCTTGCATCGCACGTTACAGTTCCAGTGAAGTTGTTGCTGAAAGTTGAGCATGGTATTGATGTACCTGACATGGTTGGATCGCATTGCTCTCCCGGCTCTACCAAAGCATCCCCGCACAGCATAGTTGCAGTGGCTAGTCCAACTCTGGATGATGATTGCGTTGGATAATTGCCTATAGAGATAGCGCTGGCCTTCCCAAAGCCTGCGCTCACACTCATTATCAGCACCACTATCGCGACTATTGCTACTATTGCCACGATTGCTATCATTGAGAAATTCTCTTTATCAAAGTCCTTATTTGCCACTTTCACTCCACCTCGTTGATTTCAAGTAATTTATGTAAAAATACCCTCTAATTATTGATTTTTGATTTAAATCTATAAAAACTTTTCCCAAAAATTACCACAGGACACACTGGACAGCTCGGCGTAGGGTATATAAACAGCTATTGACTATCATTGTTTCAAGGCAACATGAAAGTTGCCCCTCCGGCTCCTGGCGCCTTGTTGCGCCTAATTCTAAGGGAGCTTTGAAATAAAATGCGAAAGCAAAGGAGGAAGTAAAATGGAGAAAGAAAGTAAAAACCAGCCTGTGAAGAAGTTTCGAGCAGGCCCGATTTCTGCGACTATCTGGGAAAACCAGGCGCAGAACCAGCAAGGACAGCAAGTGAGCTTCAAGAGCGTAGGCTTTGACCGAAGCTACAAGGACGCTAATGGCGAATGGCAAAAGACCAGCTCGCTTAGGATGTCTGACTTACCAAGGGCAATACTCGTGCTTAACAAGGCTTACGAGTTCCTTGCACTGAACAACACAGAGACAGAAGAAGAATAAGGGTGATTATGATGCAACTATTGCAGACAGTGAACAAAGTAGAAAAATTTAAAACAAAGAAAGAGGTACCAGATACTATGGCTTCTAAAAAAGAGAAGGAACTAGGGATTGAGGACTTGCCAGGGATTGGAGCAGCAACAGGAGAAAAGCTCAGGCTTGCAGGGTTTGACACCATGCTTAGCATAGCAGTGGCTACTCCTGGAGAGATTTGCGAAGCAGCTGGAGTGACAGAGCTCACAGCAAGAAAAGCCATAAAGGCTGCTAGGGACGGCATGGACATGGGCTTCCAGTCAGGAGTTGACCTTCTGGCCAAGAGGGAGAACATTGAGAAGCTTAGCACTGGCAGCAAGAACCTTAACAAGCTTCTTGGCGGTGGCGTTGAGACAGGAGCTATTACAGAATGCTTTGGGGCTTATGGAAGCGGAAAGACCCAGATAGGCCATATGCTTGCTGTGCAATGCCAGGCAAAAGACCCTGACTGCGTAGCAGTATACATTGACACTGAGAACACCTTTAGGCCTAACAGGATCAAGCAGTTCGCAGAAGCCATGGGCTTGGATGCTACCAAGGTGCTTAGCAACATCAAGATTGCAAGGGCTTTTAACTCAGACCATCAGATGCTGCTGGTTGAGAAGGCAGAGGAGCTCATAAAGCAAGGGCTAAAAGTCAAGCTCATTGTAGTGGACTCGCTCACTGCCCATTTCAGGGCAGAATTCGTAGGCAGAGGCACACTGGCTGACCGTCAGCAGAAGCTTAACAAGCACATGCACAGCCTGGCAAAGCTTGCAGACATGTACAACCTTGCAGTTTATGTCTCTAACCAGGTCATGGCTAAGCCTGACATGTTCTTTGGAGACCCCACAGAAGCAATAGGCGGCCACATAGTTGCTCATAACAGCACTTACAGGGTTTATCTTAGAAGAGGAAAGAAAGGCACAAGAGTAGCCAAGCTCGTGGACGCGCCTGACCTTGCTGATGATGAGTGTGTGTTCATGATAACCGAAGGCGGCATTGTGGATGCTGATTAAATTTTTTTATTTTCTTTTTTTGAATTTTTTCTGTTCTGCTCGGAAAAATCCTGAAAATTAATCATAGCATTATTTAAAAGAGCACCTTTCAATCTCTGCTTAAGCAAAACATTTAAATAGTATATCTCAGGTATACTATTGTTATGGGTTCGGAAAGCAAGGAAAACAATGTGCTGAAATTAATCCTGGAAAACAGCCCGACAAGGCATTGGCATTTTGAGGAAATAGTCAAGCAAGCCAAGATTACAAGGGCTGCAGCTAACAAATGGCTCAAAAAATATTGTGAAGAAGGACTGTTAAAGAGAATAAAAGAAAGCGGAAAGTTCCCTTACTTCACAGCAGGCAGCAACAACCCCGTTTACCAGTCCAAGAAAAGTATTTATGCACTCGAGCAATTATACCAGAGCGGGTTAATAGCCCAACTCATCAATTTGAAGAACGCAAAGACCATCATCATGTTTGGAAGCATAGCCAAAGGCGACTGGTACAAGGGCTCTGACATAGATATTTTCATTTATGGAAAGCCAGAAAGGCTGGAAAAGGAAAAGTATGAGAAAAGGCTCGGGCGTAGCATTGAGCTGCATGTTTTTGAGAGCAAGAAAGAGATAAAAGAAGTCAAGACAGGGCTTATCAATAATGTGATTAACGGCTACATTATCAAAGGCCAGCTCCAGGACTTCGCAGAGATTAGCTAAAATGAAACAAGCAATCGATGATTTGGAAAAAACCTATGATGTGTGCCTGGCTAATGGCATGTTCAAGGAAAAGAACACAATAGACATTGAGCTGATAAAGTCACTAAGAGAAATGGCTGAGAAAGGGCTTGAATTCATAAAGAAGAAGTCAGAAGGCCTGAAAAAAGGCAGCTCTGACTGGACTTTTGTGTTCAGGGATTATTATGAATCACTGAGAGGGTTAATAGAAGCAGCCCTTTTGTTTGACCAAATAGAGGCAGACAGCCACCAGTGCAAGAACGCTTACATCTGCATCAAGCACCCAGAGCTAGAGCTTGACTGGGAATTCCTGGAAACCATCAGGCTGAGGAGGAATGCTATCAACTACAAAGGGCAGTTCTTGGACTATGATGACTGGAACAGGCTCAGTATGCAGTTTGAGCTTCACATAAGTGCGATCAAGATTGAACTAGAGAAAAAACTAAGGGATGCGCGCCAATAGGTTTTTTCACTAACTTTATAAACCAAAACGCGTTTTTAATCCCTGAAATATACCTATTGGAGGGTACATATATGTTTGGTGGAGAAAGAAGAAGATTTGCCCCTGTTAGAGAGGGCGATGAGTTGGATGTAAAGATAGAGGCTGTTGGCGAGAAGGGAGACGGCATTGCTAAAAAGCAAGGATTTGTCCTTTTTGTGCCTAGCACCAAGGAAGGAGATGAAGTAAGGGTCAAAGTGACCAGGGTGCTTAGGAATGCTGGCTTTGCAGAAGTTATCAAAGGAGCAAGCCCTGCAAAACCTCAGGACAAGCCTAAAAAAGAGGAGCGAGCAGAGGATGACACCCAAGAGCTAGAAGCTCAGTCAGAAGAGATGGATTCTGAAGACTTTGGCGAAGAAAAAGCCAGCTCTGATGAAGAGCCTGCTCAGCAGGAGCCATCTGAAGAGGAAAAATCTGATGATGAGCCTGTCGAGAAGCCAGAAGCAGAGGAAGAGACTAAGAAAGCCGATGATGATATTGATGATGACGGCGATGATGACTCTGGCGATGAGGACAAGTTCTAGATAATAACAAACTTTTTAACTTCTTTTTCTATTCTTATTTTTTATTATGAGATTATTCATAGCAATAGACCTGCCAGACAAGGCCAAGGAGACTATAGATAAGATAAAGCTAGAGCTCAAAGGGTTGAAAGGGATAAAGCCAGTGGCCACAGAGAACATCCACCTGACTCTCAAGTTCTTAGGAGAAGTGTCAGATTACAGGGCTCAAGGGATAATAGAGGCTCTTGGCCAAGTGAAGTTTAAGCCTTTTAAGATAGCCATAAGCAAGATGGGAGTGTTCCCCAACGAGCAAAAGGCCCAGGTGCTCTGGATTGATGCTGAGCCCGCAGAGCCCTTGATGGATATCAAGAGGCAGATAGATGCAGCTTTGCCAAGGTTCAAGGATGACCATCCTTTCAAGAACCACATAACCTTTGTGAGGATTAAATACGTCTCAACTGATGCTGACAAGAAAAAAATCCTTGACATACTCAAAAAGCCAGTGGAAAAGACAGAATTCATGGTCAATAAGTTCAGGCTCTACAAGAGTGACTTGCAGCCCTCGGGGCCGACATATGATGTCTTGAGTGAGTTCGGTTCAACTTGATATTCATAATATAATCTAATTCCGAAATCCTTTCATTCTCGCGTCATTTTTTCCGAAAATTAATAATAGCATTATTTAAAGAACCTCTCCGCACAAGATTTAAATATGGAACTAGGTTATTCTTCAGGCATGAAGTTCACAGCCATCATCCAAAAGGATGAGAAGATGTATGTTGCCAAGTGCCCTGAGATAGGCACGGTAAGCCAAGGCAAGACTATTGAAGAGGCTATCAAGAACCTCAAGGAAGCCACAGAGCTCTACCTCGAAGAATTTCCTGAAAAGGCGTCGAAGAAAACCAAAAGCGCTATTTTCACGACATTCGAGGTGGCTGAGATTGCGAAAGCTTAAGGTTATTTCTGGAAAGGATTGCATCAAGATTCTTTGCAAGCATTTTGGATTTCAAGCTCTTAGGAGAAAAGGCAGCCACATAACCTTAGGCAAAGAGAGCTCATCAGGAAGAATCGGCACTGTAGTCCCAGACCATGATGAGCTCAGGATAGGAACCCTTAAAAGCATTTTAGAGCTAGCAGAGGTCAAAGAAGAAGAATTTGCAAGATTTCTATGAATAACCGCTCACAAAAAAGCTTCTTTTCAGGGCAAAACTTTATAAATCCCCTCTTTTTCTTGTATTCTAAAGCCCTGCCTCAAGGAAAGCCAATAAGGGACTTGGAGCTGACTGCAATGGGCGATAATAAGCGCAGTAAGGAGTTCTACCTCATTACTGTTGATGAACAAGCTTGGGTTAACAAGCTATTAGGAGGTTTTTTGCATGGCAGAAGAGACACAATTGCTCATAGCGAATGATGAGTACCTCAAATCAGGAATACACATAGGGACTAAGTTCAAGACCAAGTACATGGAGAACTTCATCTATAAGACCAGGCCTGACGGATTGTCGGTGCTGAATGTCCAGCAGATAGATGCCAGGATAAGGGTGCTGATAAGCTTTCTTTCCAACTATGCGCCTGAAGAGATAATGGTAGCTGCAAGAAGAGAGAACGGCTGGAAGCCAGCCAAGCTCTTTGGTGATCTTACAGGCGTCAAGGTCTACACTGGCAGATACCCTCCTGGAATCCTCACTAACATCCAGCTAAAGAAATTCACAGAAACGAAGATAATACTAGCCACAGACCCTTGGCCTGACAGGAACGCTGTAGAGGATGCTTTCAAGATGGGAATACCGATAATCGGGCTATGCGACACCAACAACCAGCCTAACTTGCTGGACTTGGTAGTGCCTGCCAATAACAAAGGAAAAAAGAGCCTGGGACTGTTGTTCTGGCTATTGTCTAGGGGTTACCTTGAGAACAGAGGCCTCATCAACAAGGGCGGCTTTACCCACACCATTGATGACTTTGCAGCTGAAGACTAAGATTTAGGCGCCCGCGGCCAAATTATTTTATCATTTTTTATCTTTTTTGATAGTATTTGTTCTTCTTGACATATTTAAGTATGGTTTCATACAGTGAGTCTATAATTGGAAATTTAACCAATGCTTCACCAAATATTTGTCTCACCTTTTCTTCATTCCAGCCAACCCATTCTTCTGGATTGTCAAGTTCATGTATGAGCGCATCAAGGCGGTCAATCCCTTTTGCAAAGCGCGATTCAATAGTTTCTTGCGCCTCGTACTCGCTAAAAAGCCTTACGAACTTCTCTCCTGTGCTTTTAGGAAGTTTTTTCTGAAGAATCAATGCTGCTTTTTGCTCTTCTTGGGCTTTGTTCTTGCGAGCCTCTGTGTCTGCGATAGAAATATCCCCGCTTTCAATCTCAACTACGTCATGATAGAGCAAGAGATCATAAACTTTTAAGCGGTTGATTTTTTTCTCTGCAAAGTCAAGCAGATAATCCGCCAGCATGATGCAGCTCCAGGTGTGCTCAGCAGAGCTTTCTTTCCTGTTCCCCACTTTGTTAGTTCGCTCCACTCTCTTGAGCTCATACAATTTTCTAATTCTCTTCAAATCATCCATTACTTTCAGACTTCCTTTATCCCTTCATCAATTATCCGAAACATTATGCTCTTGCCTTCTTCTATGCTCCTGTGCTTCTTTATCAGTGCAATTCTGTTTGAGCCAGAGCTCTTGAGCTCAATTAGGCACTTGCTCATGTTCTTGATGATGGTGCCGCCAACCACTTTCACGCTGTTCTTCTCCTCAAAATCAGCGTAAACCTGCGCTGTCATTATCACAGG
>Ga0315286_10000927_pt1 | contig 25832 bp, 20 predicted proteins | sample YL17G10_0_MG_FD_205038 | JGI IMG/M metagenome (GOLD analysis project Ga0315286, IMG submission 205038) | Sediment microbial communities from Yellowstone Lake, YNP, Wyoming, USA - YL17G10_0 | ecosystem: Environmental > Aquatic > Freshwater > Lake > Sediment | place: USA: Wyoming | collected...
GAGGAGCGCTGTAAATGCCCTGGTAACCTTTATGTATCGGGCGTCATAGGCGCCGGCACACCCAACCCAAAACAAGACGTCGATTTTCGGAGAATCGGACATGCGGGGGACGTTGAGTCCATCCGCCCAATCAGCACGACTCGACCGCGGAAGCGCCCAGGGCGAGAAGTTGTTTTCGAGATTGCGGAATACTACTTGAACTTCGGGTGGGAAGTTTGATTCCATCAGAACAAGATGTCTTCTCATGTCAACGATAGCGTCAACGTGTTCTATGTTCACAGGACATTCCTGAACGCATGCAAGGCACGTTGTACACGCAAACAGTTCCTCGGCCGAGATGTAGCCATGGACGAGCGTTTTGGCCAACGGTCCTTTCACTTCTGATGTCGTGGCACTCTCCTGTGTCTTGCCACGCAGAACAAGGTGACCTTTTTCTACCAACCGCTTGCGGATATCGACAACAATCTTTCGCGGCGATAAGAGCTTGCCCGTCAAGTTTGCGGGGCAGGAATCGGTACATCGACCGCATTCGGTGCATGTATACCCGTCGAGAAGTTGCTTCCAGCTCAGGTCATCAACATCGGAAACACCGAATTTCTCAACGCCTTCTTCTTCGAGGTTAATCCGATTCAAGGCTCCTTTGGGTTTCAATGAAGAAAAGTAGACATTCGGAACAGATGTCAGGATGTGAAGGTGTTTTGAGTGGGGCAAATAGTTCAGAAATCCCAACACCAATCCGATATGGATCCACCAGAACACTTCAAGGTACAATCGTATCTGGTCCGGAGGCCTCGATGCAAAGAAACCGACAAACTGAGCGGAGAGAAATCTTGATGGCTCGATCCCTGACATGCTCATTCTGGCGGCATTTTGTCCTACCATCGTTATCATGATTGTCATGATGACGAGAAGGATATAGGTCGCATCCCTCTTGCCATGCTTGTCCACATCCAGTCGCCTCGGTCGGACCACATACCTCCTGTAGAGAGCCACAATAACCGCAAGGGCAACCAATCCCGCAAAGAGATCCTGCATAAAAACCAGGGGTGAGTAGACCGGACCAAGGCTTCTCAACGAGAAGCCCGGAATGAGCCCCTCGCCAATCGATTCGACAATCGCGAGGAAGAGAACCAGGAATCCCCAAAAAATTGACGCATGCATAATTCCGGGGGCCATGTCTCGAAAGAGTTTTGACTGTCCGAAGGCCACCACGAGCGTTTGTTTGAGACGGAGGATAGGATTGTCAAACCGGTTCTCGCTCTTCCCCAATGTGAGAAGGCGAATCAGAGCCCGTACACTGTAGAGGAAATAGCCGACGGAGCAGACGAATACGACCAAGAATACAATATTCTTTGTTCCCATAGGATGCGGACGAGTTGTTAGAAACTAAGGATGGAATTCATGATTGTCACAGCTTCACCGGCGATGCTCAGCCCCACCACTCCCCCATCGATTGCCACAACCCTGATTTTCACATGACCGGCACGGCCAATTTCGTTCCCCTGCTCACCGATGAATTCTGTCTTGCCGTCTGCCAGCTGACGAGAGCGCACGGGAATATCTCTTGCGATAACGTACTGCCAGAGATACATCCCAAGGGGTCCGTTCGAAGATCCCGTGACAGGGTCTTCATTGATTCCGACAGCAGGGGCAAAAAAGCGCGAGTGAACAGATGAGCTTGTATCGTAGGTCTCAAGCGTGAAAAGGCATACTCCCAGAACTTTTTCCTGTCGGGAGGATTTCAAAAGCAACGCAAAGTCGGGGGTCAGTTTTTCCAGAGTCTTCCGCGACTTCACCGGGATGTAGAGATAGGAGTCGACGACTACAGGTAGCTTTGACTCGAGATCGGTCTTCCTTAGTCCAAGCGCATGCAACAGGGGGCTACTCAAGTTCTTCTTGACCTTGAATTTCGGTAGCGGGAGTTGGAACTCAACCGTCGTGCCTTGGAAATTCTTTTCCACGCGGACTGAGAGAATGCCGCTTTTTGTTTGCAGTTTGAAATAGTGCTGACCCTGCGTGCTCATTCCCTCCATTCCTTCTTCCGCCAAACTGTGAAAACTTGCGATTGTCGCGTGTCCGCAGAGGGGGACTTCATGTGTCGGCGTGAACCATCGAATCTGGAGGTCAGCTGATTTGACCGTTGAAGGGAGAATAAAGGCTGTTTCAGAGAGATTGTTCTCCCGTGCGATCGTCTGCATTTCTGTATCCGTAAGTCCGCGTGCATCAAGGACCACTCCGGCAGGATTGCCGGCGAAGGGATGGATCGTGAACGCATCGACATGCTTCAGTCTGTAGTTTCTCATGGCATCACTCTGAAAGTTACGATGTACAGCACCTGCATTCATGCCGCCAACGGAATAGCCGTCAACGTCCTGTGATCCTTGACGAAAAAGAGGACTCCATCCTTCACAAAGAAGGAATCAGGTACAGGTGCCCGCGATTTGTGTGACAGTACTTCCGAAAAACGTTTCTCGCCGTTCCTAAGGTCAATGATATGAAATTGGTTCTCCAGGATAAGCTCTTCCTGTGACTGGGTGCCTGACTGCAAATGATAATTAAAGAGAAGCAGGTCACCCCATTGAACATATTCCACATCCCCGCGAAGAGAAAGGTTTGAAACCTCCTTCCGAAGGCAGGAAGCAATTCTGGGATCATTCTCTGATGCAACTGCTATTTGGGGAAACAGGAAGCCTTCTTGACTGGATTCTGAAAGGGCTGAACGTCTCAACGACATCAACACTTCTAAGTCCTCACTGTATTCCCGAAGAAGTTCGCCAGTCTGCACATCCAATTCGTATCCCACCCTTCGTTCGAACAGGGTGCGAAACGCATAGACCTTCTCGTCATGGCTGAACCAATACGCGACATCCTCGTTCACCCAGATTTGTTTTCCTGTTGCAAGCCCCAAGGCAAGAATCCCTTTGTGCTCGGGCCGATCCGGCTGCACATATTTGTGCACCAACAGGACATCCTTCGTAACTGCCTCGATACCAATCCACCACAGCTCATCAAACACCCTGTTGTCCCAGAGGACTTCGCCCGAGCGAGCATTCAAGGCAAAAAACGACACCTCTTTCTTGAGTTGATCCCTCGACTCGCCGGCACAGATGCCAGAGTCTGAAAGCAGTAATCGCCAAACGAGTCCCGGAGCCGTGTACGACCAGGCCGGCTTCAATGTTCGACTACCGCGGAAGGAGAATATGCTCATGAGATCCCGTGATCAAACAATAGCACGATTTTGAAGTAATATCAAGGAATGCCGGCCACGATGTTGTACGAACCCTAAAGATCGAGTCCAAGTTGACATAGGCCGTTTCAATCGTCCTACCTCCGAAGACTCCCCGTATCCCCTTTGAAGTTGGAGTAGTCCGGCATGTCATTGCGAAGTGCGTACTCGTCCTGAAGTCTATTGAGGATGCTAGCGGAGGCGCCCAGATGTTCATCGACCTGCGTCAGAATGAAGATCGCCAGGACGAACCGGAGACCTCGCTTCCCGAATTGATCTTCTATTCCAACCTTGGCCCAACGATAAGCCTGGTTGCCAAAATAGATCAGCTCTCTGTTCAGATCTCCTTCGGATGCTATCGACACTCGACGCACCAACCGGGGATAGGACGGTTCACTCCGTTCGCCCAAGAGATACAACTCGTTTGGAACTTCTTTCCATTCGGTCACGGCCGAACCATCGAGAACATATTCATACTCGAGAAAGAACCGTAGGATATACCCTTTCGTATGATGAGAGATCATCGTCATGACGAGGATAGCATCGGTTGGATAGAAAAGAGGATTCTTGATGACAGTTGGATTGGCGACAATCATGTTCGAGGAGCCTGGAACAACTGTTGCGCTTGAAGCGGAACCCCGTGTCGGCGAGTTGATACTCAGAAGGTAAGAAGAACTCGATGCCGGCTTGAATTCCGTCGTCACGTATGCGTGAATGGGGCTCGAATATCGAGTCGAATCCAACCGTCGAATCGTCGTATCATGCAACACATATATTCGGCTTGGATTCGCCTGGTCTATCAGAGTCACTTGGGCATCAGTTATCGGAGTGTCTTCGCTTACGACGCTTGGATCGTAGGCGGGAGGATTGTACGTCGAGAAGAGACGTACGTATTGCCGTGAGTCGTTCGAGCTTAGGATTGAGAACACGACGACGTCGTTCCTGTAGTCGCCTTTCGGGGCAAATGCGCTCTCACATCCTGACGAGATAGAAATCAGAATCGTCAGACACACAATGAACACGATGGGATGAATGCTGGGCATTTGACACTAGTTGATGACGGCGGGAAGAGAGTAGCTTAGGGTGTCTGTGGTGCGTCCCCCAAAAAGACCGACCCCCCCATTGATGTTTGAGAAGTCCGGCTGGTCGGTTCTGATAGAATACTCGTCCTGGAATCCACTGACCACACTGTAATAGTTATACAGATTTGTCTCAACCTGCGTCAGGATAAATAGTGCCTCCTGAAAAAAGAGACTCTTGTCACCGTACTTTTGACGAATTTCTGTCAGGGTGATGTTGTATGCCTGGTAGTCAAATTCCACGACCTCAGAAGCCTGCGTGAAAACAGATGGGTTTGTTTTCCGGCGTGTCAAGGTCGCATAGGTTTTCTTCTGACCGGCGTCTGAATCTGATACGAGTGTGGGAACTTCCAGAGTCTCAATATGATCGATACCGTCAAGTGTGTATTTGTACTTCACCAGGAATCTCATCACATAACCTTTGGTTTGATATGTAATGTAGATTCTCACTGCGATTGGAGTATTTGGAAACCTCGATGGCTCTCGTAGTACAAACGCATTCATGATCTCAAATATCGTCTGCGTCGGAACAACGGTCGTGGCCGTAAACGAGCCGCGTGTTGGTGAAGTCACCGTTAACACATACGTGCGTCCTGCAACCGGCTGAAAACTCGTCGACACATGGCTATGAATGGGAGTCGAGTACCGAGTGGTGTCGAGGCGAGCGATTGTGGTGTCCACAAACGAATAGCGTACTCCGGGGATTGCCTGGTCATGGATGGTCACGACAGCGTCGTCCAAAGGGCTATCAGCACGAATGACCAGAGGATCAAATCCTGGTGTATCATACGTTGAATACACGCGAACATATTGGCGTGGTTCCTTCAAATTGAGAATTGAGAATACGACAACTTCATCCTTGAACGTTCCCTTAGGATCGAATGTGTTGTCACAGCCGTTGATGAGAAGTGTGAATGTCGAAAGGACAAGGATGGAGCAGCAAAGTTTCATCGTATGATCGTAATTGAATATCAGATCCGGTATCCCTTTGAGGGAGGATCCGGTTTTTCCTACCTCTCAGCGTCAGAACTCGATATTCAGCGCAACCGACGGAAAAAACGGTAGTTGATCAAATCGCTGGCCGGTCTTTCTGTCAAAATAGAAGATATTCTTCTGGTTGTACACGTTCGTGATATTCAACCCGATTGAACCATGCAACGGAAGGGCGTCATTTGAGAATGAAAACCGGTAGTTCACGCTCATATCCAATCTGTGATAGGCGGGAAGCCGTACGGCATTCTTCTGGCCCAAGCGGACATAGGGTTCTCCCGTCAAATCCACAATCGAGGGAACATAAACGCTCGGCAGGCGAATGCGGTCGTAATAGCCTATTGTTTCTGTCGTCGGGAATCCAGATCCGAACTCCCACCGCAACGTGACGTCAAATTCCTTCACCGGAGCAATGACAGCCAGGAGGTTAACCCCATGTCGGCGATCATACCGAGGAGGATACGAAAACACGTTCGCATCAATCGTTGTCCAGCTCATCGTATAAGCTGCATAACAATCGACATGAGGGATACCCAGGCGCAGGAGCGTTTCGAATCCGTACGATCGCCCTTTGCTGTTGATATAATCAGCGTCGCGGGCATCGATCTTGTTTTGGTTGTAGCTGACGAGTGAACCGTAATATTTGTAGTACCCCTGAACGCTGGTTGAGAGTTCTGGCAAAACATTTCCTTCGAGTCCCGCCACAAAATGATCCGCCTGCTCCAACTCGAGACCATCCGGGACCTTGATCCAAGCGTCAAAAATGGAAATGATGTCATCCTCGTTGTTTACCGTTATCATGTACTGATTGAACTTGCCATAGGATCCTTTCAGTCTCCATCCGTCGAACACGTGATAGCTAACATTGATGCGCGGCTGCAATGCCGCAAATCCAGCACCACGGGTAAACATCGATCCGACGTCCGCGTGCAGGCCACCGTCGACTTGCAGGTCTCCGAGCGTGGCCTGATACCGAAACCAGCTCCAGGTCTCGACGAACGTGCTCTTCAGGGAGACCGGTGCACCGAGAGCATTGATGAGGTCGTATTGGAGTGACGGAAAACTGAACTCGAAACCAAAGAAATACAAAGTATGGGAATCCGTATACAACGTCGCGTTGGCACGGACGCCAGGTTCTCGAACAACCGTCGACGTGGCCGTGATCGCCTTCGACGGACTTGCATTGCGCACTCCTTCAAAGTAATTCTCATAGGCGATGGCGTCAACGAACACCCTGTCCTGTATCAGACCCGAGGCGTGGAATCCAACCGCATGGTTGCGCCAGGAGTAGCTTGCCTCATCGGGACCGCCGGAGGCCAGATCATCACCGCTGTAGAAACCCTGCAATCCATATTTTGAGTGGCTTTCGATTTCTTCGCGAGTCACTTTGACGAAGGCATCGTAAAACGAAATCGGCAATTCCTTTCCCATGAATTTGCTTAGAGACGAATTGACGAGCGATTTTCTTCCGGACGCAAGCCAGCGGAATTCTTCGCCAAGCGGTCCTTCCAATTGGAGTTTGCCGGAAACAAAATTCGCATTTGCCCGACCTCCGATGCTCTTACTCTTGCCATCCTTCGTCGTCATGTTGACAACCGACGACAATCTCCCGCCAAATCCTGGCGGAAACGAGCCGGTGTACACTTCTGTTGTTTTGATGATATCAGCGTCAAAAACGGAAAAGATACCAAACGTATGGAATGGATTGTAGATCTTCATACCATCCAGCATGATCAGATTTTGATCGCCGCCGCCTCCGCGCACATAGAAATGAGAGTTGACATCGCTGGTCGATACGATCCCGGGAAGTATTTGAATGGCTCGAAACACATCCTGTTGGATTGTCACGGGCACGGCTTTGAGATCTTTCTCTTCCAGGACATGCGTGCTGGTGTTGATTTCAGTTAGCTCCCGTTTGGCTTTGTCAGTGATGATGACTTCCGACAGCTCTACTGGTTGAGGCGCAAGAACGACATTGACAACCGTCGGCGTTCCCCCGCGAACCACTATCTTTGTCACATTCTTGATGTAGCCTATGGAACTCACCGCAACGTCGTACGATCCAGGCATCATGCTTGGTATCAGAAAGAATCCATTGATATTCGATGACGCCCCTTTTTGTGTCCCCACAACCTGAAGACTGGCAAATGGAATTCTTTCGCCCGTCGCGCTGTCAGAAACCACCCCACGGATGTCGGTTGGCTGGGAAGAGGCAACGAATGGTACAGCAAAGCAGAGCAGGAAGAGGAATACCGGGAATAGACTGTTTGGTGGTCTCATCACGGGAAAAAATATAGAGATATTTATATTGATTTCCTATCTCAGAGTGCGTTGCGAGACCGACTCTTCGGACGGAGATACGTCCCTCCGAAACAAAACAGCCGATCCTCCAAAGGATCGGCCGTTCTGTGACATGCACACCCGCCTACGAATCGTGTTTTCTACGCACGTCAGTTTGTTGCCAACAGTCCTTCAATCTTTTTCGTCAGTTCTTCCGCAGTCGGTTCGACGTTTGAGGGAAAATAGGATACTACTTTGCCCATCCGGTCGACAAGGAACTTGTTGAAATTCCATTTTACTTCGTTCGGCGACTCGGATTCCTTCGTCAAATACGTGTAGAGGGGGTGTTGGTCATTCCCTTTTACAGATATTTTTGAGAACATGTCGAATGTGACGTTGTATTTCGTCGAGCAAAACTGCTGTATGTCCTTATCAGATCCCGGTTCCTGCCAAAGGAAGTCATTTGCGGGGAATCCGAGGACGACCAGACCTTTGTCCTTATACTTGAGATACACTTCCTGTAATCCCTTGTATTGTGGAGTGTATCCACATTTGGATGCGACATTGACAATCAAAACGACCTTTCCTTTGTATTCAGAGAGCGGACGGTCTTTTCCGTCAATAGTCTTCATTGTAAAACTGTAGAGTCTCGATGATGTCTCCATTGGCTTCTCCTTTGTCTGTGCCGATACGGATGTTGAAAGAGTTAACACGAATGTCATGACTGCGATAACAAACAGCGAAAGTGGGTGATTCATAGAAGTGGTTCCTCTTTGATTGATTCGGGTGAATCTCGGTGAAGGGTTGCTTATGCATTGAGAACAGCAGTACACCACTACAAGTTCCTGAACTCTCCAGAGCCTCCCAATATCCGCAAGGAGAGGGAAATACGTCCTCTCACGCAATGGCTATTCGATCTGCCGATGAGGCTCAATTTCCCCTCCTCCGTTGAAACGAACATCGGCGAGCCTGGCAAAACGATCTTGCGTAGTGTTCGGCAAGGATTGAATCACCCGCAAGCTTCGAGACTCAACAATGCAGCTCAGGACAGGGTATGCCACATCGGTGTGACCGGGATCTTCTCGAATCGAATTAATCTGGAGTACAATTTTGTCAAAGAATCTGCTCAGGAGGGCGAGATAGGAATCGCCCGCGATGATTATGAAATATCGTGTCAGGTCCTGCCAGATGGTCTTCTGAAATTGGATACGTGAATCATCTGTTGATTCGATTTCTTCAAGTTGAATCCGCACATAGAGTTCGCGAGTGAGTGGGTCCAGTATGACCAATTGCGCCAAAGTGAAGTAAGAGTGACGATCGGCGAGCGTCTGATCAAGTCGCCAAATATCAAGAACAGGCGTCTTCTCACCTCGGCTGAGAACTTCGATTTCATTGCTGAGAAGCTCTTTTCGAATCTTTCTTCTGTCAGCGTTGATCTCGAAGCGAGTTCGATCAAGCGTCTTTTCTTGAATGTAGTAACTCGCATCGACGAGATGTCGCTTCGCGCTCCAGACAACAAACCCCGTCAAGCTTATCCACGTGATGACAAACATGGTCGCACCAGCATAGCTCTTGTAGGAGAGAATCCACAAGACCATCGGAAGACCGATGAGCATCAGAACGATGACGCTCGCGATGATCCACGGATTAGTCCACCAGGCAATCCGGTCGCGATACGGTGCGTATTTGCCTTTGTTGGTATTTGCGAGTCTCATGGAGGCGTTTGTCTCGGTCTGCCCACGCCCTACACCTCAGCGAATGGTCCATGCGTGGAATATCCCCGCTCATACAACTCAGTCTGGTTCTGCCGACCGGGTTCGTTTCTTTTCCGAATGGATCTTTTTCGACCTCAATCGCCTCTCTTGCGCGGAGCGGCCCGGCTTTGTCCGAATCCTGATGCGCTTTGGTTTCAACGCAGTCTGCAGGAGAACCGCAAGCCTGATAAGTGCTTTCGCCTTGTTTTGATATTGGCTGCGGGATTCCTGCGCCACGACTCTCAGGACACCTGAGTCGTCAATTCTTCCTGCAAGTTCTCGGAGAACGAGAACGCGCTGCTGCTGCGACAAACTCGGCGAATTGATGACATCGAAAAGAGCCTCAACCCGTGTCTCAAGTTTGTTGACATTTTGTCCACCAGGGCCGCCACTCCGGGATGTCCGGAATCTGATTTCTGTCAGGGGAATCGACAGGTGTTTCGTCACTGCGAGATATGAATCTCCGACCACATTCATTTTGGCCCGACGCTCGCAGAGTCTCTTTTCCTGCCCAAGTGCTTGTTGAACCACGCAATCATCCGTTTCCCGATATCGTCGATAAACTTCGGTTCTTGCGGACCGTGGGGCGTTCGCGGATAGACGATCATCTCCGTGGCACATCCTTGCGGCTTGAGGGCATTGTAGAATTCATACCCCTGAGACGGAGGAACACGAACGTCGCTCAAACCGTGGATGACCTGCGTAGGAGTCGACACGCCCTTGACATTGTACATCGCTGAATGCTTCAGATAGGTCTCAAGCCGATCCCATGGCTCTCCTCCGAAATAGTCAGGCAAGAAGCTCGGTATGTCGGCCGTTCCTGTGAAACTCACGAGATTTGTAACACCCGCACCCACACTCGCCGCTTTGAACCGTTTCGTCTTCGTGACGATTGTCGATGTCATGTAGCCGCCGTAACTCCACCCACATACGACGAGGCTGTCCGTATGAGCAATGCCCATTTCAATAATCTTCTCAACTCCCGTCATGTCATCTTCGTAATCCATTCCTCCCCAATCCTCGTAGTTGGCAAATCGAAATTCCCTTCCATATCCCCCGCTGCCTCGCGGATTCGGCCGCAGAATCGCAAATCCTTCCTGCGCAAATGCCTGGAGAGGATAGATGGAGCCGGTGCCGGTGAAATTCTGTGTAAAAACTCCCGTGGGTCCACCGTGGATATTGAGGATGAGGGGATAACGTCTTCCTTTGATGTATTCGACGGGAAATGTAAGAAGTCCTTCAATGACGCGACCGTCTTTCGACTTCCATTGAACAGTCTCTGTTTTTCCGAATGGTAGTTTTGTGAACTCTGCGTTGATACTTGTGAGCCTTCGCGGCTCAAAGGATCTCGTGGCGGAGACAAAGACCTGGGGCGGTTCTTCCGGAGTCTGACGAACAAACGCCATCATCATTCCGTCCTGACTGTACGAAATACTACCATAGTTTGCCGCACCCGTGGTAATGACGCGAGGTCTTCCGCCATCCACCGGCACAGCGAGTGCTCGGGTTGACGTCTTTTCTGTTTCATTGACGTAGAGTTCCTTGCCGTCGCCGCTCCAATCAACGAAAACGCCATTGCGATCAAAGGTCTCTCCCAGTTTTCTCGGCTTTCGATCATTTCGGGCCATAATGTACATATCAGCTGTGCCAGCCCATTTTGGATCACCCCCGTCAGACGAAAAAGCAATTGATTTGCCATCCGGAGAAAAACGCGGAGACGCATCCGACCCTTTCCAATCGACAAGAAGCGTGACCTTTCCGCTATCGGAAGGAACGACGGAAATATTGGACGTCGTCCAAACATCCGCACCGGGATTTGCGACGTGGGCGAAGACAATCTCTTTTCCGTCCGGTGACCAATCAAATGAAGTTATATGGAAATTTCCGCCTGTCAGGCGCTGTACCTTCCGAATTCCCTTTTTATCTTTTTCCAGCGGGGTTACGTAAAGATGTGCAAACTTGAAATCTGTATCCACAACCGTCATGTCCCGTTTTTCTTTCTTATCCTTTTCCTCTTGTTCGCCGGCCGGATCGGGCGCCAAAAAAGCCAGCCTTCGTGAATCCTTCGACCACTGGGGAGACGATACACCGGTTTGTGACGTCGTCAACTGTTCCGCTTCCCCTCCGCTCAAACGAAGAACCCACAGTTGGTTTTTCCCGTCGGTTCCTCGCGACGAGAGAAACGATACGTATTTGCCATCCGGTGAAAATGCCGGATCACTGCAGGACTTCTCAGCAAACGTGTACTGGAGATTGGACTTGCCGTCGGCTGACGCAATCCAGATCTGCGCAACATACTCGGACTTCTCTCCCTCCATCATGGGTGTTGAGATTGTGTACGCGACGGATTTGCCATCAGGAGAAATCGCGACACCGCCGACACGTTTGAATTTGATCATGAACTCGGGCGTCCATCGCTGAGGAGGCTCCTGTGAAAAGAGCACGTTTGCAAAGAGCGTGAATAGTATTGCGGTGAGGATCGAAGATGGTTTGAATGGAGGTTTCATGGTGATATGTCCTTTCACGTAGTTTGGACGAAAACAATAGGGCCCTCCATGTTCAGACAGGTCGGTGTTGTTCTGAACTCGTGAAAGGCCCATAACAGGCGGGAAGCGAGGTTTGTCGTATTGCGCCGGGCTATCGGGCAGGATTGCTGCCGGTCCTGGCGACATTCAGAAATGCGTCGCGCACGAATTCAGCCGCATTCGCAACGAATGATTCAGGAACTCCCTTCTTCAATTCGTCAAACATGAAAGGCGGACCTCCGGCGGAGATGCTGCCGTTCGAGTTGATGAGAATCGACCGCGCTGCGCCACCGCATTTCAAAGCAACGCTCGCCTTCACTGTCGGATAGGTTTCCTCAATGATCGGCTCAACACTGATCTTCGTCCCAAGGATTCTGAGATCATCGGCGCTTTCGCAACTGACGTCAATCTTTTTCGCCAAAAAGATCGACAAATGATCCTTGATGATGGAACGCGTCACCATCGAGACTTCGTTTGCAATGTTCCTGAATCTGTCCCGTTCGTTGGCAAACTTCGTCCATTCTGTGATCGTAGCCAACAGGAGAGCTCTTGCGGATTCTGCCATAGCGTGGACTCCTTTTCATAGTGAATCGGCACGGTTGTCAAAACTCAGCGCTGACACCGATGGAAGGTAGAATGCCAATAGACCCACCTTGTTCGGCCTGCCCGGTCCTCCGATTGAAACGCGGGACATCCAATGGCTGCCGGTTATAGACATTCTGGATGTCAATATACGTGATGAGATTCCAATTGGCAACAATCCAGCGCCGGTCGACGCGAATATCGAGTGAGTGGTTGGTCCCCACCCGCATGGTATTGTAAAGGGCAGCATTCTGACCTCCATTCGGCCCAAAAGGAGTGTACGGCCGGCCTGTGGCAAGGCGGAATTTTGTGCTGATTTCCCACTTCTCATTGAAGACGTATCCACCGCCAATGTTGATAATCCATTGCTGCTCCCAGTTTGAAGGGCGTCCAATCCCGTCCAATCCTTTGAATTCGGACACACTGTAGCTGGCGCTCACTGTTCCATAACATGGGATTTCGGACAGCTTTTTTTGAATGAGAATTTCCACCCCATTGGAAACCCCACTTCCCACACTTGCCAGAGGATCGGTACCAAACGAAGCGAAGCCCTCTTCGGATCCTCCGAATCCTGCACCTGTATTGGCAAGAACAAGGTACGGACGGGTGAGACTGGCGGGATAATCGAAATAGTCTTTGCGATATCCTTCAAGGGATATCTTTGTGTCCGGCCGGATCATGTGGTCCACGCCAACAATGAACTGATCGACTGCGACGAAATCCAGTTTTCGATTGACAGCATTCGCAACAAGCCAAATATAGGAAGGAGCCTGGTAGTACCTCCCAATACTGGCATTGAAGTTTGTCACCGGAGAAAATGCATACGTCCCGGAAAGGCGTGGTGAAACCACGAACTTGTTTTCTATCATATTGAAGTAATCCAGCCGCCCACCTACAGTGATACGGGCCAGGCCAAGTCCTTGCGATACCTGAGCAAACGCAGCGGACTTGAACGCCATCGTTCTGTAGGACGAGTTGACGGCGAGAGAATCACCGAAGCTCGTCGAAAACGGACGCAAAAAAATGTCACTGGTGAATTGAGCGACCTTGCCTTGAATGCCGAGGATGATTTCAGTCGATTTGGCGGCATGAAAGAGGACTTCGCCGCGCAGACTGTGTTCATTCTCGGAAGACTTGTTCGTGAAAATCGGTGCGAGCAGTGAGTCGTTTTGAATGAAATTGTAGTCGACATACGTTTCGCCGAATGTGAGCGTGGTGAATCCGGCTGGAAGCAGGTGCCGCCAAGAAACTCCGCCGACAAACTGATTCTGATCACTTCCGAGAATACGCGCATTGTTGAAACGCTTATCGGGTGTGTCGTTGAAGAACTTGACATTATCGAGTGCACCGATTCCGAGCACAACCAGTTGATCTCCCTTTCCCAAGTGATAATGAACTTTGCCAAGGAAGTCCCAATACTCCGGAACAAAACCAAATCCGGCCGCTTTGAAGATAAAGTCCAGATAGCTTCGGCGCGCGGAGAAAATGAAATTGCCTGATTCACTCGTCGGGCCTTCAAGGTTGAGGCCAAACTGGCTCGCCGAGATGGTCCCCTTCCCTCCCAACCGGTCCTTTCTTCCTTCCTTCAAATTAATGCTCAGGACGGAAGACAGTTTGTCGCCGTACATTGCGCCAAATCCGCCTGTCGAAAAAGAAGTCCCTTCGACGAAATCCAGATTGATGAAACTGAGAGGCCCTCCGCTCGCACCTTGTGTGCCGAAGTGATTAATGTTCGGAACTTCAATGTTTTCGATCACAAAGAGGTTTTCCGAAGGAGCGCCTCCCCGCACGATGAGATCATTCCGCCCCGCCTGGACCTGTGCAACGCCGGGCAAAATGGAAATCGCACGGACGACATCTTCGAGGCCGCCCGGCAGTCTTCGTATCTCTTCATTGGTTTGAACGAGATTGCTCAGAGGCTTGTCCGGGATCTTCTGGAAATAGCTAGCCGTCACCTGTACTGCCTCCAACTGCAACGCCGATTCTACAAGAGGAATCAGCAACTCGGCAGGTTTCGCGAGTGAAACGACTATATCGGTTTTTATGAATGCACTGTATCCGAGCGCACTGACGCGGACGGCGTGGATCCCAACCGGGACGCGCGAAATTCTGAAGTTGCCGTCAAGATCTGTCGAAGTTCCAAGTGTTGTCCCAACTACCTGGACGTTTGCACTAATAATTGGTTCATTGGTCGCAGCATCCAACACCTGGCCGAGGATGGTGCCCTGAGGGGCTTCCGTGGACTGGCCGTGAAGATGTTGTGAGACTAGGAGACCGATGACCAGAATAATTGTCGTGGAAATGCGCACTGCCTCTCTCCTTTTGGCGAAATTGTGAATCGTAGTTATTCATTGTTCGTGAATCTCACAGGATGAAACGCTGGTCCGAGTGCGGAGGTTCCCGGAAGCACCGCAGGTTGTAACGGGCGGGCGTCGTTGAAGACATGGTCAGAAATACGAATGAAGACCAGACCCTCCGATTAGACTTCAATCTCGAACCGTCCATCTTTCATGATCATCGTATCATCGAACCATACAGTCGGCCTCTTGATGAGTCCATCGAGATGGCTCGCAACACGGACAGATCCTCCCATCGATTTATTGTCACCGAAGGCGATATGGATCGTTCCCATGACTTTCTCATCCTCGAGAATGACACCGGTCAGAATCGCTTTGTCGTTCGTGCCAATTCCGAATTCGGCTACCGTTCGCGCATCTTTGCCGTGCGGTTCCAGGAGATCAATCAGGCGCTTCGCTTCCTTTCCGCCTGTGATTTCTTCAGCATAGCCATCCTTAACGACTATTCGGATGGGCTCACTCACCATGCCCACACTCGCCATCGAACCATCGACAACAACCACACCATTCGAGACTCCTTCGACCGGCGCAAGATAGGATTCACCCGTAGGCAAATTTCCCCAAAGTCCTTTCTCACGAAACAAGCCCGAGCTGGCGTGCGCATGCCTTCCTTTGATGGGCATTGTGATATTTGTCCCTGCCGCCGATTTCACACGAACAGTCGATGTCTTTTCCATCATTTCACACAGCTTGAACGTACGCTCAGCAATCCTGTTGTAGTCGGCGTTCATACACCGAATCATGATTTCCTCGGTTACCCCTGGCAGCGTCGCGATGCGAACCCCCATATTGCTGGCGGCGCGGCGCGAATCTGTATGCGTCAACGATTTGGAAGTTGGACAAAGCACGACGTCCACCATTTTCATGAGCTCCGCAACTTCTTTCGGAGGCTCTTCCCCATTTGTTTTCCGGGGAAGAATTTCCACGAGCATGACCTCGTTTCCCAGGTCTTTGCCCGCCTTCCAGAGAGCGTACCCGATCGTTCTCAATGGCTCATCGGTGACAACGAGGACTCGTTCATTAGGGCGGACACCCATGCAATCGCGGACTGCGACCATGGCCGCAGAAAGAAGATCAGTTGAGATATTCATGGCATTTGCAGTTGTCAAATGTTGTGAACAATACGCGTTGATATTCTGACTACGCAGTACCGCGCGTCGTGATCGTTTCCAGCCCGTGTGCATGAGGACCGGTCTCACTTCTTCGGAGCAGGAAGGCAAAAACGAAACCGACAAAACCGAGGATCGAGAAGATCAACATCCCCAACGTATATCCTCCGGGATTGGACACGCTTGCTTGAGAATAATCATTCGCCCAGCCGATAATGAAGTTGAATCCCGCAAGGCCAATGTTCTGAATCAGAGTCATCAGCCCATATGCCGTACCCAGTTTGGACTGATCGACAAGATAGCTGACCGACGGCCACATGATACCGGGTATCAGCGAGAAAGCAATCCCCATCATCGCCATGGGGACATACAAGGAAATATGCGTGTAAGCCATCAAGAGATAGACCGGTATGAGGAGGAGGCAGCCAAACATCATCAGAAGGGAGCGTTTTCCTATTCGGTCGGCCAGGAGTCCAAAGAGCGGAGTCGCAATCATGGCGAAGAGTGTGAGCATGCTTGAAAGAAATCCGCCGAGCTCTCTCGAGGTGCCATGCGCTTCCATGAAGAACTTCACGGCAAAAGTCTGGAATGGGAAGATACCAGAGTAGAACGTGATGCACAGTGCCACTACGTACCAATACGACGTTCCAAACCGAAAAATGTCTGAAAACACAACCTTGTCCGTTGCGCCGGCTTCGCCGATCTGATAGACCTTGTCTGCCTTTGCTTCGAGCATCCAGTAGAAGACGGCGCCGGCCACACATACGACGCCAAACACCACGCTGATGAACAAGGGGGCCTGCCAATTGTCGTAGTACTTTGATGCCCACGAGGGAGAATTCAGCGCAGCAAACGAACCCAAACGCGCAATCGTCAGGTTAATGCCAAAGGCAAAACTCAATTCCTTCCCACGGAACCACTTCGCAATCGCGGTTGTCACGGCGACGATCAGCGACTCTGCTCCAAGTCCAAATACCAATCGCCCTGCCGCCATGAAGACAAGTCTGCCACTCACCACGGTAATACAAGCTCCAACCAGACAGAGGATTGCAAAAATGAGCGTCGATCTCTTTGTCCCAAGCCGATCGATAATGAAACCGCCAATGAGGACCATGAAGATATTCGGCACGCTATAGATTCCTTGCAGGAGTCCAATATCAGAATCTGTGAAATTGAGCTGCTTTGTCAGGACATCAGCAAGCGGACTAATGGCATCATAGATGTAGTAGTTACCGAACATCGCCAAACTGATCAATACGAGAACTGTCCAGCGATACCATCTTGGGGGTTGGGGCTTCTGCATTTCCGCGGCGGACACAGGGACCTCCTTCATTGTCGTGCGTGAATCATCTGAACACAAAAAAAAGCGCTGTGCAGCTTGTAAAGATGCACAGCGCCATCGTTTCATCACTTACGGAACCTCTGCCATTCTTATTTCACATTTCGATTGCAGTCTCTCAGATTCTTTCCTTCGACTAGGTCGCATTCTTGAGAATCGCCAGCAAGAATGTCCAGAATTTGTCGACCGTATCGATATGAATCTTCTCGTCGGGCGAATGCACCCCTTCGAGCGTGGGGCCAAAAGAGACCATATCCATCCCCGGATACTTCTCACCGATGATGCCGCACTCCAAACCCGCATGGATGGCTTTCACTGATGGTTCCCTGCCGTAGAGCGACTGGTAAGTGGTTTTGGCCGTTTTGAGTATTGGAGAATCCAGATTCGGCTTCCATCCCGGATAACCCTCTGTGTGAACTACTTTCGATCCACCAAGATTCAGGATGGCTCCGACTGTCTGTAAGATCTCATCGATCTCCGATGCAACACTGCTTCGTTGGCTTGTTATGAGCTCCACTTTTTTCTTGTCAGTTCGAATGATTGCCACATTCGTGGAAGTCTCCACGAGACCCGGGATGTCGGCACTCATTTTCACGACTCCGTGAGGCAGTGCCGAAATTGTTTTCAGGAGAAAGTCCTGGAGCGATTTCTTGAAGACTTGTCCCTTCTTCACGTCCCTCAGTTCCTCGAGCACAATCGACAGATCCGGTTCAACAGTTGCCAGTTCGGACTTGATGACTTTGTTCCAGCTTTCCACGATCGAACGGGCTTTCTTGACATTCTTCGCAGGGATAAAAATCAGTGCCTCCGCTTCCCTGGGAATGGCATTGCTCTTGTTTCCACCTTCGATGGTTGAAATCCTCGCGTCGGCTTGGGTTAGTCCAAGAAGCACTCTGTCGATGATCTTCAGCGAATTCCCCCTGCCTTTGTCGATTTCCAATCCCGAATGTCCTCCTTTGAGTCCTTTGACCCGGAGAACCGCAGCCAACGATTTGGCGGGAGCTTTTTCATAGACGACTTTCCACGTTCCAACGGTGTTTCTTCCGCCCGAGCACCCCACATACAATGCGCCTTCTTCCTCGGAGTCAAGATTCATCAGCGTCTTGCTTTGCAGGAAACCGGGCTTCAGATTGTTGGCACCGGTCAATCCAGTCTCTTCATCAACCGTGAACAAGAACTCCAGCGGTCCATGCTCCAGAGTCTTGTCCTCCATAATGGCGAGGTTTGTTGCGACGGCGATCCCGTTGTCGGCACCCAGCGTGGTGCCGTTGGCCATGAGCATATTCCCATTGCGGACAAGTTCGATAGCGTCTTTTTCAAAATTGTGAACGGTTTCTTTGTTTTTCTCACACACCATGTCGAGGTGCCCCTGTAAGCAAATGCTGGGAACGTTTTCTTTCCCGGGCGAAGCGGGTTTGCGGACAACGACATTCATGAACTTGTCCTGTTTCGCTTCCAGGCCGATTTTCTTTGCAGTCTCCATGACATAGGCGGAAATCTGTTTCTCATTTTTTGAACCGCGGGGAATCTTGCTGATCTCAGCAAAGTAATTCCACACGAGTTCGGGCGTTAGACCTTCGATCGCGTTAGACATAGTCGAGTTCTCCATTATTGACAAATGAGAAAATCATGTGGGTCGTTTCGGGTATTCAATGATCAGGAACTTGTCGCGTTCGAGCTGAGACAGAAACCTGCCAATTCGATCGTGCACAGGTTCCGCTTTCTCGCCAAATGCCTCCTTCATCTTTTCTGTGATGATAGAAACAGGTGTCGCTCCGTCGCAATGCTCCCACACAAGGCTGCCGATTGCATCCAACTTGACGCGCATGGTGGGTTTTGCCATAAGGGGTACAAACCACTTTACGACAAACGGGTGCCGGAATTTTGGGACACTCAACGCGACGATGCCATTCGCTTCTCGTTCCCATTCAAGATTGCGAAGGGGTTTGAGGTCGAGCAGATTGACGGGTTCCTGTTCGTTCTTCTTGTCGGGCACGTTGATTCGTATGTATGGTCGGCTGGAACAACAGAGCGGAGCCATCTTCGTTCAAGACGCTCCGCCCAAATGCGAACCGCTTTCGAACGACTACATCACGGCTGTCGGCGGTGCAGGCTCGTCCGCGCGTCCGGCATTGTTGAGAGGTATCTGGATCAACATCCACACGATAATCGCAAGGATGACGACGGTCCATTCAAACGGAAGAGGCATGAAGCTAAAGACACTCGTCAACCACGTTTCGTATGGAATTTCCGGAAGGGCCAGTCCTGCGAACAGAAGTCCAACAAGACCCTCACCGGCGATGAGACCGGCAGCAATCAAGACACCAGTGTTTTCGATCCGGGCTTTTTGTGCATCATTCATTCCACGCTTTTTGGCAAGCCGTTCGACAATTCCCTTGATGAGACCCCCTACGAAGATCGCGAACGTCGTTCCAAGCGATAAATACATGCCGACACAAACAAGCATGGGACTCCGTACTTGCATGAGGATGAAACCGAAACCAAGGAGCAATCCCACGACGATCAGGGGCCAGGCCATCTCCCCCTTGACTATTCCTTGCGAAAGCATGGCCATAAGGCTGGCCTGCGGTGCTGCAAGATTGGTGCCTCCAAAACCGCCCCCTCCTTTCACAATATCACCTTGGTGGAGGATGAAGAGAGGTATGAACATGACAGACGCCGCCAATGCAACGCCGACCAAGTCGCCAATTTGCATCTTCCACGGCGTTCCACCAAGAATGTGTCCAACCTTCAGGTCCTGCAACATCTCGCCGGCGACCGCGGCCGAAACGCAGACCACACCCGCAACGCCCAACACAGCCGCAACTCCTGTCTGCCCGGTCATACCGAGCGCCACCATAAGCAGCGCCGCGATAAGAAGTGTCGACAACGTGAGTCCGCTAATCGGGTTATTGCTTGATCCGATAATTCCAACGAGATACCCTGAGACCGCGGCAAAGAAAAAGCCGGCAATAACCATCACGACCGTGGCGACCAAGGCAGCCGTCACGTCCTGGGCAAAGTAGTCGTAGATAAAGAAGGTCGCGACCGCCGACAAGCCGATACCGATCATCACCCATTTGAAACTCAGATCTTTATCGGTTCGTGCGATCACATGTTCGCCTGTCGCCGCTTTCTTGACATCGGCAATGGATCGGCCAATCCCAGTGACAAGACTCTTCCGCATACGGAAGAGCGTGAAGGCCGCACTCATGAGCATACCGCCAACCGCGATGGGCCGCACAATATTCCGCCAGACCTGATTCGAAAGAGTCATCCATGAATCAACCGTCTGCGTTGAACCGGCTGGAAACAGCGACGGTCCGATGAAGTAAGTGATGATCGGGACAAACAGACCCCACGCGAGCAATCCTCCGCTGAAGTTCAGTGATGCGAGTTTCGGTCCAATGATGTACCCGACACCAAAAAACGCAGGACTCATGCTCGGCGGTGTAATGACAATGCCGCTTTGGCCGACGGCATTTCCACTCGCTCCCAACTTGATCGTGGATTGCGAAAAAGAAACGAACCACTGCTTTACTGCCGTCACGGCGTTCATCTGGAGCAGTGTTTGAATCACGCCTCCGACGCCCATGGCACTGAAGAGAAACTTGGCCCCCGTGCCTCCCCCACGCCCCGCCTTGTGAATTTCAGCCGCCGCAACAGATTCAGGAAATGGCAGTTCAGCATCTTCCACCATCACACGTCGTAGCAGTGCGACAAACATAATGCCCAGGACACCTCCCACCAACATGATCGCCGTCGACTGCAAATAATGTCCAAACGTGTAGAACTCCGGCCAGATACCTGCGATGAAGAACGCGGGAAGCGTAAAGATTGCTCCGGCCGCAACCGACTCGCCAATCGATCCGACGGTTCGCGCAAAATTCTCTTCCAGGATCGAGCCTTTCATCAGGCGCAAGAGCGCCATTCCAATGACGGCGGCAGGATACGTCGCAGCAATGGTCATTCCGGCCTTCAAACCGAGGTAGGCGTTCGCGGCGCCGAGGACGACGCACATAATCAGGCCGATGATTAGCGCCTTGACCGTGAATTCCCTCATGTCCGTCTCAATCGGAACGTACGGTTTATACCCCGGGGTTGCTTTGCTTCCATCCTTGACTTCTGCCATGCCTGTCTCCTTGATTGAGTGTGAGCGATCCTTGTTCAGCGAACGAAAATTGCTTTCGTAATATACCACGCCATCAGGGGATTTTCCTTCAGTCGGCGTGTTGCATACGCATACCATTGTTCTCCATATGGGACGTAGACCCGAAGTCGATGCCCGCCTCTCACGAGTTGATCTCGGCGGCTTTCGCGAACGCCGAGCAGCATCTGAAACTCATACTGAGACTTCTGAAGCCCGAGCTTCTGAAGGAGCGTCAAGGCACCGTCAATGAGGAAGTCGTCGTGAGTTGCGATACCTACATAGGAGCCGCCTTCCAACATGAGCTGGAGAAGTCTCATGAAGTTGTCCCGTATTTCCTGGCGTCCTTTATAGGCAATCGCAGGCGACTCGTTGTAGATGCCCTTGCAGAGACGGAAATTGGCCCCTTCTTTCACAAGGGCACGGACGTCCGTCTCGCTCCGCTTCATGTACGATTGGATCACTACGCCGGTATTGGAGAATCCATCCCTCCGGAGCCGTCGATAGAGATCGATCGTGTCGTCCGTCGTCGTTGCATCCTCCATGTCGATCCGGACAAAGTTCTTCAGTCCGGATGCCTCCCGGATTATCGCCTGAACATTTTGATAGCAGAGGTCCTTGTCGATCTTCAGACCAAGCTGAGTTGGTTTGATGGAAACGTTTGAGTTGAGCGAATGCTGGTTGATGGCACGAAGGATTGGGACGATATTGTCCCTGACCTGGCGCGTCTCTTCCGCATCTTTCACATCCTCACCCAGCAGGTCCATGGTTGCCAGCATGGTCTTGGCGTTCAGATCCTTTACGACGCGGACACCGTCAGAAAGCGCGCTGCCAGCGATATAGCGCTTCGAGACCTGGCCGACGATTGGTTTGGGTATGAGCGGCAGCGCAGAAACGATTAGCTTGTTGAGAAAGGCCATTTTGCGATGGTTGTCGGAGTTTTATGAAGAAGAACACTCGTCTGAAAACAGCGGTTTCAAGATAGGCAACCATGCTCATAAAAGCAATAAACGCGGGGCTGCCATCCATTTTTTTGATCAGGAAAGATTACATAGAGCAAAAAACCCTCCGCTTGGGGGCAGAGGGTTTTTCATTTTCGACAACGAATAGGGCGATTCTAGAAATTGAAAACAAACCGAACCTTTGGTTCGACCCGTTTCTGCGTTTCGTAGCCAACGACGTTTCCTGCAAGGTCTTTCTTCTCGGCAAACGTCCACTGGTAGAGCATGGAAACGACCATATATGGCATGGGTTTATAGCCAAGCTCGGCATAGAGAATGGAATTCTCATCGAGCTTGAATACCGGGCCTATGTTTCTCTTGTCAAATCCGGCTCCGAAGACAATCTGGGGAACCACGGCAGGCGTCTGGAGCTCAGCATGGAATACACCCTGGTTCGGTACGCCAACCGGAGCCTGATATCCTCCAACGATATTGAATGTATTGAGGATGCTGATGAGAAGTTCGCCGTAATATCCTTCTGTCTTTTTTGCGGACGCAAGCAGGGCTGCCTTGCTCGCGAATGTCTTTCCACTGTCACTGAGGACGAAGCGATCACGCTCGTACAAGGCGTCAAAATAAGACGGGAGGAACTCATCCCCCAGGAACCGGCGCTCGTACTTCGCTCCAATCGTCAACAATCCCATACCGGAAAAATTGAAATTGATGCCAACGACCGCACCATTCCCGAATCCGGTGATTTGTGCGTAATCTGCGTACAAGGTGGAATTGAAGGATGAAAGAGAAACTATTGGCAATCCGACATCAACGCCGACGATGGACAACTTCCCGCTCCCGCCAGCGGTCGCGAGCGGTTGTGGCGGCAGCAAGGTCGAATTCGCAAACGTCTTTTTGGAGTTATCGTTCAGATCAGTCGCAAAAGTCGCCCCGACTTCAATTCCGCCGATAATCGGAACACTTGCCATCGACGTGAACATCAACGGCCTCACATAGCCTCGGAAACCAACGAGACCCGCTTTCGCCAGATCGCTGTAGACGGTCTCGAACCCGAACTTTTCAAAATCCATGTCGAATTCGATTCCAGTCTTCCTCAAATCGTAGCTGGCGCTATTGCGATAGTTATACATGATGAATCCATGACCGAGCCGTGAATAATCAAGGACGCCCGCTTTGATGTACAATCCGTCCCCTTTTTTTCCCCAACGAACATAGCGGATAATTCTGAGGTAGTCGCCGAATTTTTCGTATTCGCCGGGTCGAATCTTTCCTTCTTTGTTAAATCGAAGGTTAAGGTCAAGACCCAGTCCCAGTTTGCCAAAACTAAATTCAGGCGACAGATTGAACAAGTAGTACATTTCACCATCGATGACCGTCACGCCAAGCCCGCCTGCCATCGTTTGCTGTTGCACCTTCATGATATCGCTGCTTCCCTGACCGGAAGCGGACAAGCTCAAGGCCATGAGTACGACCAGCGACCCGATCAAACGTTTGTAAGTGTGCATTACCGTCTCCTCTGCTTGTGATAGTTAGGAACCAAAAAGAATTTTGCAAATGAACAAAGCACCGAGCATGCCGAAGAAGTCGGCAATCAAGCCGGCAGCAACAGCATGCCTGGTATTCTTGATTTGGACAGATCCAAAGTAGACTGCAAGGACATAGAAGGTTGTCTCAGAACTTCCGTACATCGTTGACACCAAAACACCAAGGAACGAATCAGGCCCATGGACTTTCATGATCTCTGTCATCAGGCCGAGCGATCCGCTTCCGGAGAGCGGTCTCAACAGCGCCATGGGCAAAGCCTCCGAAGGCATGCCGATCAAATCCGTGACCGGGGACAGAACCGATGTCAGCACATCCATGGCCCCGCTGGCCCTGAATACCCCGATCGCAAATAGCATTGCGACAAGATACGGAATTATTCTCACCGCCGTGTCAAATCCCTCCTTCGCTCCTTCCACAAATACTTCATACATCTTCACTTTCTTAAAGAAACCCCAAGCCAGGAAGATGATGATCATCGCCGGAATGGCGATAACCGATATGAAACTGATGATTGACCGAAACAAATCACCCACGGTCAACCTCCATATCCTTTTTGTATTTCGGAAGCCGCTGCAGAATCCTGGCGGCAGCAACACCTGCAACCGTTGCGCACGTTGCACCCACGATTGAGGTGCCAATGATGATTCCTGGATTCGCCGATCCGGAAGCGGCGCGAACAGCGATGGCTGTTGCCGGAATAAGAACCAATCCCCCCGTATTGATTGTCAAGAACGTCACCATCGCATTGGTTGCCGTCCCGATCTTGGGGTTCAACTTATTGAGTTCCTTCATGGCTTTGAGCCCCATGGGCGTTGCCGCGTTGTTGAGTCCCAGCATGTTCGCCGCGATGTTCATGATCATGGCCCCAACAGCCGGATGGTTTGGCGGTACGTCAGGAAACACGCGCTTGGTGATCGGTGCCAGAATTTTCGTGAGCACCTTCACAAGACCTGCCTCTTCCGCGATCTTGATCAAACCGAGCCACAACGCCATAATCCCAATGAGACCGATCGAAATCTCTACCGCCGTATTGGCAAAATCGAGTGCCGCTTGCGTAATCGCCTTGAGTTTGACGAAGTGAATCGGCTCGAGAACGAAGCGAACATTCGCACTCGACTTGTCCTCCGAAAATTCAATGGAACGAACCTTGCCTGAAAGTCTGTCTCTTGCTGTGGCGGATTTTGCCATCTGACGCCAAAAAGCGGGACTCGCCCCGTCCAACGCAAGAAGGAGTACACCTTCAGACGCTGACGAGAGCGTCAGCGACAAACTTTGTCGAATTTCTTTTTCTTCGGATTTGATGTTGTAGAATTGACCGAACGCTTCCGGAGAAATCACCAATTCACCTTCCCAAGTTTGGCGTCCCGGGACCGGTGTCTTTTGGATGTTGAATTTGGCTTCAAAGGGAATGGCGTTGCGGTAGGTATTTCGCGATTCATCCCTGATATCGTTGCCGACCGCCGTTAGTATCGCGATGGCAATCAAGGATAACCAAATGTAGTTTAGCATAGAATCGCTAGTGGTCTGATTGTAGTAATGCTAAACTATTGCTTTTCGTCCAAAAAACCAAGCTGATTTTTGGATATGTAACGGGGATCACTTTTTGAGTACAGATGTCAAGGGCCAGAACCATTCCCCCACCAGGGCCAAAAGGTTTCCCCCACGTAGGGCCATAATCATTCCCCCACCGGGGCCATAATGTTTCCCCCGTCAGGGCCAAAATGATTCCCCCCCCCCCGGGGCCAAAAGGTATCCCCCACCTGTTTGCAGATCTCAGAAACACTGCCATCTTGTGTTCCAGTCACCAATTCATCATTAGACTGGAGAACAACACGTGGCCTATCACGAGATCAGCATCATGGACATTTGGGAAGTTATCCGTCGTTGGCACAAACGGCAAGGCATCCGCGCAATTGCCCGGAGCTTTGGCTACGACCGAAAAA
>Ga0315286_10000930_pt1 | contig 25802 bp, 24 predicted proteins | sample YL17G10_0_MG_FD_205038 | JGI IMG/M metagenome (GOLD analysis project Ga0315286, IMG submission 205038) | Sediment microbial communities from Yellowstone Lake, YNP, Wyoming, USA - YL17G10_0 | ecosystem: Environmental > Aquatic > Freshwater > Lake > Sediment | place: USA: Wyoming | collected...
GTTCGATAGCGAAACGGTGGCAGAGCGAGGACAGATTTTGACGATTTCGACGCGCATATCGGGAATATGTAAGGAGAAAGCGGCGAAATATGGACCGCTCTGCCGCCGTTGCAGCCGAATCATCCTATAAGTCCGACAGGCTCCTAGCGCAGGGGGTAGGTCGGGCGCGGCGATTTGTCCTGGTAGTAAGGCATCATCTGCGGCACCAGTCCGGCCAGCGTTTCCATGCGCTTGACCGGCGCCGGGTGGGTGGACAGGAAATCGGTTCGCGATTTGCCGCCACCGCTTACCTTGGCCATCTTTTCCCACAGGGTCACGGCGGCATGAGGGTCGTAACCCGCCTTGGCTGCCAGTTCGATGCCGATGCGATCGGCTTCCGACTCCGCGGTGCGGCTGTTCGGGAGCTCCAGCGCGAGCACTGCGGCAGCCTGCGCTCCAGTCAGGGTGAGGTCGCCGTACTGGCTGTTCTGCTGGGTCATGGCCAGAGCGCCCAGCCCCATCTGCATGGCCACGGCACGCGACATTCGTTCCGCTGTGTGCTTGGCCAGCGCATGAGAAATTTCGTGCCCCATCACTTGCGCGAGTTCGTCATCGGTCGGCTTGACTTGTTGGATCAGACCCGTATAGATCGCCATCTTGCCGCCGGCCATGCACCACGCGTTCACGGTCTTCGGATCGTCGATGACTTTGACGCTCCACTCCCAGCTCTGTGTTTCGGGCCGAAATTTGACTGCCTGCGCAATCAGGCGGCCGGTGATTTCATGCACGCGAGCAACCGTCGCCGGATTGGAGTCGATCTTGCCCTCCTTCGCCAGGGGTTGGAGGATGGCAGCGTAGGCCACCTTGGATTCGCTGATCGCGGCGCCCTCCGACACCAGCATGAACTGCTGGCGCCCGGTAATCGGGTTGGTCTGACAACCTGCAAGCGCCACGATCGCCAGGATCGGGGCGATGAAGATTTTTCTCATGAAGGCTCCTTTCTCAGAGCATGCGTACCGGGCCTCTCTCGGGTAGTTGGAGTCGCCGGGGCCCGCATTCGTTCAATGTCAGCGTTATGCCGCAAGCGGATATCGTCGGCCATCGACCGGTTACCGGTCAAACAAAAAGCCGGCTGTCAGCCGGCTTTTCGCGTCGCCGCCTCCCCGGGAACTCAGGCGTAGAGCCGGCTATGCCGCGGCACCTTCGCCATCAGGTATTGCATCTGATCCTGGAGAATGCGCCGGTTCTGCAGGATCAGGTGCTCGTAACGATTCGGCACGTAGGGAGTGTAAAGCAGCGGCATGTTCGCCTCTTCCGGCGTGCGTCCGCCTTTGCGGATGTTGCACGCACGGCATGCGGTCACCACATTCATCCAGCGATCGCGGCCGTTGAGGTACACGGGGATGACGTGGTCCCGCGAAAGATCGCGTTCCTTGTACTGGCCGCCGCAGTAAGCACACATATGACGGTCGCGGAAAAACAGCGAAATATTGGAAAGATGAGGCTCGGCATGGTGGTCTTTGACGAAGTCCACCGCGCCCTTGATGGCAATGATGCTGTGGGTGGAAAGTTCGGACCGCACTCCCGTGCGCCGGCAGATGCCCCCGCGGTAGGTCGCGACGGGATCGCCGAGCGACCATGCCACCATGCGTCGCGCATAGTAGGAAATGGCTTCTTCGACCATCAACCACCGGCTGGGAACGCCGGCCATATCGACTGCAAGTACCAGGGTCAACTCCGCTCTCCTGAATCATGCCGAAGCGCGGCACTGCATCGGGCTTCGACTTTCCAGCCGGTTAGGGACCCGAAACCGCGTATCGGGCTGCAACACCGCAGATGCGCCAAGTATAGCCGCAAAAACCGCGATTCCGGAAGTCTCCCAGCCTGTCAAGTGCAGGTTTGCGGGCGCTATCGCACTTGTCAGGTGTCGAGAGAGACTTTCTGAAGGGTATTTGCGGTGAGGTTTTGACTTTGCATTAAACAGCCGTCAGGTGGACGGAAACACAATCGCAGGATCGATATCCGATTCGCCCATCATGATGCGGAACATCTGCTCATCGGCGACTCGCAGTCTGCGGCTGACTTCGCGCCCGATATTCATGCGGATAATCGCGAATTGCTCGAGGTCCATTTCGTAGATTTTGTGGAAACTTGCGGTCGAGAGCTGGATTGCGGTGCATGGGGCCACCGCGCGAATCGACGCGCTGCGCGGAATCAGGTCCATGAGCGCCATTTCCCCGAAGCAGTCTCCCTGTTGCAAGTGGCGCAGGACATGCTCCCGCCCTTTCCAGAGCTTCAGCACCGCGACTTCACCGGCCTCCAGGACGTACAGGGCTTCGGCCTGATCGTTCTCGTGAAAGAAGTAGTTGTCCTTCTGCACCGAGAGCACTTCGGAGGCGCCGAGAAGATACTCCAGAATGTCCTTCCGGATGCCTCCGAAAATGGGCATCGCCTGCAAGGCCTCGATCCGACTATTGTTCATTACGCCCCCTCTTCTCGCAACAACACCTATACCGAATTCGCGACGACGTTTCTTCCATTTCAGCCCGCCGGTTCCCGCGCATGGACCCTATCGTCCTCGATTCCCCTCGCCTTACCGTTCTCGTTTTCCTTTGCGTTCCTTTGCGTTCCTTTGCGTCCTTTGCGTCGAGGTTTGGTCCTAGAACAACCCCACCACTTTCCCTTCGGGCGTGAGGTCAATCTTCGTCGCCGCCGGTACTTTGGGTAACCCCGGCATGGTCATGATGTCGCCGCACACCATGACGACGAATTCCGCACCGGCGGCAAGCCGCACTTCCCGCACATTGATGATGTGTCCCGAAGGCGCGCCGCGGGCCGACGCATCCGTGGAAAAAGAATACTGCGTCTTGGCGATGCACACCGGATAGTGTCCATAGCCGTCATCCTGCAGCTTCTGGATCCGCGCCTTCACTTTTGCATCGGCCGTGATATCCGCCGCGCCATAGATTTTGGTGGCCACCGCCCTGACCTTCTCCCACAGTGTTTCGGAGTCTTCGTAAACAAAGCGGAAACTGGACTTCGTCTTGTCGATGATGTCCACCACCGTGCGCGCCAGTTGCTCCGCACCGGCGCCACCCTGCGCCCAGTGCCTGGCCAGCACCACCGGGGTATCCGGCGTGGCAATCTTGCGCTTGAGCAGGGCGATCTCGGCTTCCGTGTCATTGGTGAAATGATTGATCGACACCACGCACGGCAGTCCGTACTGATTCCTCACGTTGTCGACATGGCGCGCCAGATTGGCGATGCCCTTGTCCAGCGCGGGAAGGTTCTCCTTGTTGAGTTCCTTCAGATCGACGCCGCCGTGGTACTTCAGCGCCCGGATTGTCGCCACGATCACGCAGGCGTCCGGCCGCAGTCCCGACTTGCGGCATTTGATGTCGACAAATTTCTCCGCGCCAAGATCGGCCCCGAAGCCGGCCTCGGTCACCACATAGTCGGCGAGCTTGAGTCCGGCCCGGGTGGCGATCACCGAGTTGCAGCCATGCGCGATATTGGCAAACGGGCCGCCGTGAAGAATCGCGGGCGTGTTCTCCAGGGTCTGCACCAGGTTTGGTTTGAGCGCATCCCGGAGCAGCACGGTCATGGCGCCGTGCGCATTGAGATCCCGCGCGCGCACGGGAAGCTGCGCCTGCGTGTAGGCGACCACGATGTTGCCGAGCCGCTGCTTCAAATCCGCCAATGAAGTCGCCAGGCAGAAGATCGCCATGACTTCGGACGCCACCACAATGTCGAAGCCGTCCTGCCGCGGATAGCCATTGCCGGGCCCCCCGAGAGACACGACGATATCGCGCAGCGCGCGATCATTCATGTCCAGCACGCGCTTCCAGGTGATCCGGCGCACGTCGATGCCCAGTTCATTGCCGTGATGGATATGGTTGTCCAGCATCGCCGCCAACAGGTTATTGGCAAGCTGGATGGCGTTGAAATCGCCGGTGAAGTGCAGATTGATGTCTTCCATCGGCACCACTTGCGCATAGCCGCCTCCGGCCGCGCCGCCTTTCATGCCGAATACCGGGCCGAGACTCGGCTCGCGCAGCGCGATCAGCGTTTTCTTGCCGATCCGGTTCAGGGCATCGCCAAGGCCGACCGTCGTGGTGGTCTTGCCTTCACCTGCCGGCGTCGGGCTGATCGCGGTGACCAGGACCAGTTTGCCGTCAGGCCGATCCTTGAGGCTGTCGAGATAGCCCAGCGAGAGCTTGGCCTTGAAGTGGCCGTAGGGTTCGAGATGCTCCTCGGCAATGCCGAGGCGCTCCCGGGCAAGCACGGTGACGCGTTGCATGCGCGCCTGCTGGGCGATTTCGATGTCGGAAAGCACGGCGGGCCTTTATTAAAAAAAAATCGTTCACCGCAGATACCCTACGTGCGTAGCACGTCGGAGTACCCTTTTAGGACGCAGAGGAAATCCAGAAACGAGGAAAAATCCGGAAGTGAAAAACAGGGCCGCGGGCAATGTGACCACCGGTACCCGATTTGCACCATCAAATACTTTTCTGCCTTTTGTACTTCCTCCGCGTCCTAAAAGGGTACTCCGACGTGCTACGCGCGTAGGGTATCTGCGGTGAGTGCGTATCGATTCTCAATGGTGAGCGACTATCTCGACGGGCCGGTATGGCCGTCTTCCGGGTGGATCATGGTCGTGCCGCCCGGGCCGTATCCGATCAACTGCAGAATGACCTCCTCGTCCTTGGCGCCGTCGAAATGGTGGCCGAGCGCCGGGTGTTTCATGAAGCCGCCCGCTTTGACCGGCATGGTCGTGTTCGGGTCGAAGGTGTCGCCGGTTCCCGTCCACCACGTACCCTTCAGCACCACGGCGTAACGGTCGTCCGGATGGAAATGCGGGCGCGACATGAGCCCGGGCGGAAACTTCACGCGCACGACATAGACACCGGGTTTGGACGGATCGCCCGCGATCACCGCTATCTTCACCCCGTTGTATCCCGGCGCTTCCTTCCACTCGATATCTTCGGGCAGGACACGGATGAAGCCTTTCTCGTCGATATCGGCACGCAACAGCGTCGCAGGAACGAACACCGCTGCGAGCAACAGAATAAAAGAAGCCAGTCTGCGGATGCGGTTCACGTTGTCCTCCGGACAGGGGTGGTTTTGTGGGGGATTCTAACCCACCTTCGGGGGCGACGCCATGTAGTCGAGCGTCAAATGCGCGAGCGATCGCACGCCCAGAAGCAACCCCGATTCGTCGACGAAAAACCGCGGCGAATGATTCGGTGCCGAGTGCTTCGGATCGACGCCGCTTTGATCGATGCGGCGCGGCGTGATGCCGATAAAGTAGAAGAAGCCCGGAACCTTCTGCTGATAGTAGGAAAAATCCTCGCATCCGGTGATCTTCTGGCCGACGAAAACCTTGTCCTTCCCCGCCACCCGCTCGAGCGTCGGCAGCATGCGTTCGGTGAGGGGGATGTCGTTCACCGTGACCGGATAGGCATTGTCGAACTGGACCTGGGCGGACGCACCCGCGCTTCTGGCGATGAATTCCACCGTGTTGCGGATACGCTCGTGGATATCCGCGCGCATTTCCTCGTTGAACGTGCGCACGGTACCGAGCATCTCGACGGCGTCGGGAATGATGTTGTCGCGCACCCCGCCCTTGATCGCACCGATGCTCACAACCGCCGGCTCGAGCGTCACATCGACCTGGCGGCTGACGATGGTCTGCAGGCCCAGCACGATCTGCGAGGAAATCACGATCGGGTCCACGCCTCGCCACGGCAACGCACCGTGGGTCTGGCGGCCATTGACCGTAATGCGGATGCGATCCGAACTGGCCATCGCCGGGCCGGGACGATAGGCGATCGTTCCCGCCTCGACACCGGCGAACACGTGCAGGCCAAAGATCACGTCGGGCTGCGGATTTTCGAGGACCCCCTGCTTGATCATCAGTGCGGCGCCGCCTTCCTCTCCCGGCGGCGGCCCCTCCTCCGCGGGCTGGAAAATGAACTTGATGCGGCCGCGCAGTTGCGTCTTCATTCCCGCCAGCAGCTCGGCAACGCCCATCAGCACGGCAACATGGCAATCGTGCCCGCACGCATGCATGACACCGACTTCCTGGCCGTTGAACGTCGTGCGCTGCTTCGACGCGAAGGGCAGATCGACCTGCTCGGTGACCGGCAGCGCGTCCATGTCCGCGCGCAGCGCAATGACCGGTCCGCGCTTTCCGCAATCCAGCAGTCCGACCACGCCGGTATGGGCAACACCGGTTTGTACCGCCAACCCGAGTGCGCGCAGATGCCCGGCAACCGCGCCCGCCGTGCGAATCTCGCGATTCGACAATTCCGGATGCTGATGAAAATCGCGCCGCCAGGCGATGACCTTCGGCTCCAGTGCCGCAGCCGCCGCATCGACCTGTGCGCCCAGTTGCAATGAGTCGTTCATGGTCAGGGTTTCTCGAATTTGAGCGTCATGCGGTCCGATTCGCCGATCGCCAGATATTTGTCGCGATCCTGGTCGCCGTGCTGAAGTGTCGGCGGCAGCGTCCACACCCCGCCCGGATAGTCTTTCGTGTCCTTCGGATTGGCGTTGATTTCGGACTTGTTGACCAGCCTGAAGCCTGCTTTCTGGGCCGTCTCGACAACATAGGCTTCCGTCATGTAACCCGTATCGATCTGCTGCTGGAAGGACGCATCGGGCCTGGCGCGATGCTCGACCACGCCGAGCGTTCCCCCGGACTTCAGTGCATCGTGGAACGCCTTGAACATGGCTTCGGCGGTGCCGGCCTTGGCCCAGTTGTGGACGTTGCGGAACGTGAGAACCAGATCCGCACTGCCCGGCGGCGCAACCTGCCGCGAGGCGGACGAAATCAGCGAAAGTTTGACGTTGCCGTACAGATCCGGCGCTGCGGCCAGCATGCCGCGATAATCCGCGTCATTCTTCCTCAGCGCCTCCGGCGTCTTCTCCGTTATGGCCGATACAGCGGCGTAGTACTGCCCCCGATCATGCAGTACCGGAGCCAGTATCTCGGTGTACCAGCCGCGACCGGGCGAGATCTCGGCCACGAGCATGTCGGGCCGAAGCCCGAAGAACAGCAGCGTCTCCTTGGGATGCCGGTATTTGTCCCGCGCCTTGTTCGCTGCTGCGCGATGATCCCCGACCAACGTCTGGTCGATCAGGGTGTCGGCATCCTGCGCCCATACTGCGCCGCACAGCGTTGCAGACGCGGCGCCCGCGGCAAGGGCAACACGGATCGTCTTTCCCATCGTCATCATTGGTCTCCCATCCTCAGCTTTGATCGTACCGGCACTGCATTATCAGCGGCGACCGGCCGGCCCGGACTCCAGACTGCGACGAAGTATGTCCGTTGACAGTTCCTGCGCCTGCCGGTCGCGCTCGAAGATCTGCGCGCGCCATTGTGATTCCGATGTGTTGCCGGTGAACGGTTGATGAAGCTGCATTTGCTGATCGCCAATCAACTTTCGCCACTGCGAGTCTTGCAGTTGCTGCGTACTAAAGCTCTCTTTGGCGCGCAGGCGTTCCTGCTCCAGCGTCGCCGCGGGCAGCGACGGCGCCTTGTCCAGGGTCGCCGCAGGCAGCGACGGCGTCTTTGCGGCATCCGACGAGGTAGCCCGCGCCGGCGCTTCCTGGAAATCGCGCAGCAACCTGGCGCGTTCCAACTGATCCGCAGACTCGTCGGCCCATGCCGGCACGCCGCAGAACAGCGCAGCCAGCAAACATGCCCCGTTCCTTAACCGCAACTTCATCGACGACGCAGTGTACAAGCGGGCCGCAAGGCCGTCCATCAACTCAAAAAGAATCCGCGGGTTGGCTTGCATCGGGCGGCCCTGAATTCCTCGGCGGATTTTCATATTGGAATGCACTTTTACGGCTACGCCAGCAGGCTTGTCCGGCTACGCCAGCAGGCTTGTCCGGCTACGCCAGCAGGCTTGTCCGGCTACGCCGTGGCAGGTTCGGATTTCGCCTTCAGCATGCCTTGCGTCTCGATGAATCTGACGATTTCATCGACGCCCAGTCCGGTTTTCAGATTACTGAACACGAAGGGCCTTTCGCCGCGCATCCTGTGCGCATCGCGATCCATCACTTCGAGGGACGCGCCGACATAAGGCGCCAGGTCGATCTTGTTGATGATCAGCAAATCCGATTTCATGATTCCAGGCCCGCCCTTGCGCGGAATTTTGTCGCCGGCTGCGACATCGATCACGTACAGCGTCAGATCGGACAATTCCGGACTGAACGTCGCGGCAAGATTGTCGCCGCCGCTTTCGACGAACACCACATCGAGATTGCCGAACGTCCTGGCAAGCCGGGCCACGGCTTCGAGGTTGATGGACGCGTCCTCGCGGATCGCGGTATGGGGACAGCCGCCGGTCTCCACGCCGATGATGCGCTCGGGCGGCAACGCGTCGTTACGCACCAGAAACTGCGCGTCTTCCTGCGTATAAATGTCGTTGGTGACCACCGCCACTTCATACTTGTCGCGCATCGCCTTGCAGAGCAACAGCGTCAACGCCGTCTTGCCCGAACCCACCGGCCCGCCGATCCCCACTCTCAATGGTTGACTTGTCATGTACCTGATTCCTGAAAAAATTCCTTCTTCACCGCAAAGGCGCAAAGACGCAAAGGGAACGCAAAGAAAGGCAACTGCAAGAATGAACCTAGAAAAAACAGTTTCACCGCCAAGGACGCCAGGGACGCAAAGGAAGGCGATAGGCATGTCTGACCGAACTTACCCATATGGTTAAGGCGCTGATAAATCCATGCGCTTGTTTTCCTTTGCGTCCCTGGCGTCCTTGGCGGTGAATGAACTGCCGGATCTAGGATGAAATGTTGACAGTGCCTGCAATAACCACCGTGCGAATAATTGGCAGCATAAATTGATTTACGTGTTTTCCTTTGCGTTCCCTTTGCGCCTTTGCGCCTTTGCGGTGAAGGTTTAGCCTTACGATCTGAACAATCGCGTGTACTGGGTTTCGTGGCGGCTGCTGGCAATGGCCAACGCCGGCGCGAAATTGCTCAACCCGTCTTCCTGCATGCCGAGCGCGTTTTCTGCAATCTCGGGCAGCAGCGCAATCAGCTTCACCAGCATGCGCTGGCCGCTCGACTGACCGAGCGGCACCAGCTTCATTGCCGCCGAAACCTGGTTTTCTCCCCACGCCCACAGGTAACCGGTCAGGCCTTCGCGCACGGGCACGCCGAGGCCATGCGCGGCGAAACTGAATGCGGTCGGGAACGCGGGCGAGGCGATCTGATCCAGCAGGCCGGAATCGATGTCACGCGTCGCATCGAGCACCGCTTTCAATGCGCCGCCCATCTGCAGTGTCTCGGCCCGCAACTCCGCCGTCTCGCGAATGGCGACAAAGCGCTCATTCCAATGGCGGGCCGATGCAACATCGCGCTCCTGCCAGGCCCGATAAAGCCGCCGCCATACCGGTGCTTCCAGCGTGCCGACGCTGAAGCGCAAAAGGTCTGCAATCCAGACCAGCGCACTGTCCTCGTCCCTGATGGTCCCCTCTTCCACCGCCCATTCCATGCCCTGCGAATACGCGTAGGCGCCAACCGGCAACATCGGGCTCGCGAGCCGCAACAATTGCGGCAGCGCAGTCCCGGGAATCGGCGACACGCTCATGAACTGGCCTTCGAACCATACTGATGGATGATGCCGCGATGAACCGGCGCATCGGGGCCCTGGTGATGATGTCCGCCATAAGCTCCAGGTTCCGGCTGGAAGGGCGCATCGGTCGCGACGACGACTGCGCCCAGTCCCTCGACCATCTGGCGCAGAACATAATCGTGGGCGATGCGCAGCCACCCGGTGCCGATCTGCAATGCGACGTGCCGGTTGCCAAGATGGTAGGCAATGCGCGCAAGTTGCGCCGGGTCCGGACAATCGATCTGCAGGACTTTCTCCGGTTTGGCCGTCACCCTGATGACGCGGCCATCTTCCGCTTCCAGGAAATCGCCGTCGCGCAATACGGCACCGCGCGGCAGGAACAATCCGGTTTCTTCGCCGGTCGTGGTCTGCGTCCGCAGCCGGCTCTTCTGCCGCAGTTCGAACGCCAGCACCAGTTCCGCATCGAACCGGTCCCGCGGCGGGCAACGCTTCTGGATGTTCAGCATGATCAGAACAGAAAATAGCGTTGCGCCATCGGCAGGCTTGTCGCGGGCTCGCAGGTCAGCAGCTCACCGTCGGCGCGGACTTCGTAAGTTTCCGGATCGACTTCAATGCCCGGCAGATAGCCGTTCAGCGGCAGGTCCGACTTCCTGAGTTTGCGGGTTCCGGATACCGGGACGAGCGGCTTGTTCAGTCCGAGCTTGCGTCCGATGTCCCCTTCGAGCGCAGCCTGTGACACGAAGGTGACCGAGGACTGCGCGCAGGACTGGCCGAATGCACCGAACATCGGCCGGTAATGCACCGGTTGAGGCGTCGGAATCGACGCGTTGGGGTCGCCCATCGCTGCGGCCGCTATGACGCCACTCTTCAGGATCAGAGACGGCTTCACCCCGAAAAACGCCGGCTTCCACAGCACCAGGTCGGCGAGCTTGCCGACTTCGATCGAGCCGACTTCGCGCGCAATGCCATGCGTGATGGCCGGATTGATGGTGTACTTCGCGATATAGCGCTTGATGCGGAAATTGTCGGCGCCGCTTGTGTCCTGCGGCAGACTGCCGCGCTGCGATTTCATCTTGTGCGCGGTTTGCCAGGTGCGCATGATCACCTCGCCGACCCGGCCCATGGCCTGCGAGTCCGACGAAATCATGCTGAAGGCGCCGAGATCGTGAAGGATATCTTCTGCGGCGATGGTCTCGCGGCGTATGCGCGACTCGGCAAACGCCACGTCCTCGGCGATTCCCGCATCGAGATGGTGACAGACCATCAGCATGTCGAGATGCTCGTCGATGGTATTCACCGTGTAAGGCCGCGTCGGATTGGTCGACGACGGCAGCACGTTGGCCTGGCCGCAGGCTTTGATGATATCCGGCGCGTGTCCGCCGCCCGCGCCTTCGGTGTGGTAGGTATGGATGGTGCGGCCCTTGAAAGCGGCCAGGGTGGTTTCGACGAATCCGGATTCGTTGAGCGTGTCGGTATGGATCGCAACCTGCACGTCCATTTCGTCGGCCACTGCCAGGCAGTTGTCGATCGCCGCCGGCGTAGTCCCCCAGTCTTCGTGCAGCTTCAACCCCATGGCGCCGGCCGCCACCTGCTCGCGCAGCGGCAAGCGCAGGCTGGCGTTGCCCTTGCCGAGCAAGCCGAAGTTCATCGGGAACGCATCCAGCGCCTGCAGCATGCGGCCGATGTGCCACGGGCCCGGGCTGCAGGTGGTGGCGGCCGTGCCGGTGGCCGGTCCCGTCCCGCCGCCGATCATCGTGGTGACGCCGGACATCAGCGCCTCCTCGATCTGCTGCGGGCAGATGAAATGAATATGGCAGTCGATGCCACCGGCGGTGACGATCGCGCCCTCGCCGGCGATGATTTCCGTTGCGGCGCCGATGATGATGGTAACGTTGGGCTGGATGTCCGGATTGCCCGCCTTGCCGATGCCGCTGATGCGGCCGTTCTTGATGCCGATGTCCGCCTTGACGATGCCGAGGTAATCGACGATGAGCGCGTTGGTGATGACAGTATCGGCCACTTCATGCGCGCGGCGCTGGCTCTGGCCCATGCCATCGCGAATGACTTTGCCGCCGCCGAACTTCACCTCCTCGCCGTAGACGGTATGGTCCTTCTCCACCTCGATCCAGAGGTCGGTATCCGCCAGCCGCACGCGGTCGCCCGTGGTCGGGCCGAACATCTCGGCATAAGCCTGTCTTCCGATCGTGCGTGCCATCAGAGTTTCCCCATGACTTTTGCCTGAAATCCGTACACGATTTTCGCGCCGCTCAACTCGACCAGTTCCACCGTGCGCTCCTGACCGGGCTCGAATCGCACTGCCGTGCCGGCCGCAATGTTGAGCCTGAAGCCGCGGGCGGCGGCGCGATCGAACTTCAGCGCTTCATTGGTCTCGAAGAAATGATAGTGGGAACCCACCTGGATCGGCCGGTCGCCGCCGTTGGCCACTTTGACGGTGACCGTCTTGCGCCCGACATTGATCTCAATCTCGCCGGGCATCGTTTTGATTTCACCTGGAATCATTTTCTAACCCCTCGTTCTTCACCGCAAAGGCGCAAAGACGCAAAGGGAGCGCAAAGAAGTGCTGAAATAGGGCGGGAATAATTTCCTCGATGTGCAACCGTCCAGCCATCACCACGAGTTCCCTTCCGTGAGGTCATTGTCATTGTTCTCCTTTGCGTTCCCTTTGCGTCTTTGCGCCTTTGCGGTGAGGTTTTGATCTACACAATAGGATGATGAACCGTGACGAGCTTGGTGCCGTCGGGAAACGTCGCCTCGACCTGGATTTCCGGGATCAACTCAGCAATGCCGTCCATGACGTCACCGCGGGACAACAGCGTCGTGCCGTAACTCATGAGTTCGGCCACAGTCCGGCCGTCGCGGGCGCCTTCCATGATCGCGGCCGAAATGAACGCCACCGATTCGGGATAGTTGAGCTTCAGTCCCCGCGCCCGGCGCCGTTCCGCCACCAGCGCCGCGGTAAAGATGAGCAGCTTGTCTTTTTCTCTCGGTGTCAACTCCACCCTGATTGCCTCCTCGTCACGATAGTCACGCCGTTATGGGCACAGCCCCGTATCCAGCGAAGCCGGGCACGTCTCCTTGAAATCACGTCGCCCAGATCCGCGGAATGCGCGCCGGCACCTGCGCATAGTACGGCCGCAGAGGTTGCCACATCCTCAGAAAGGTTTCGCGCGCCGCTTCCGCCGTTCTTGCGAGACAACGCGCGACCAGGATCTCGCCCATGGCGCTGACACCCCACTTGCAGTCGCCGGCCGGCGCCGCGGCGCGGCAGAAATCCAGCGTAGCGCGATCGGTCGCGACGCCTGCCACGATGAACGTCGCGCATACCGGGTACCCCGCCATGCCGATCGGCGAATCGAGCAACGCGCCGCCGCCATCCACCGTACCCAGTTCCTCGAACAACGGCCTCGCCCCGCGTGTCACGCGCCAATGCTGGCGTATCTGCCCCGCCTGGAAGCGTTCGCCGCTGGCCGTGCGGCCCAGACACATCACATCCCAGCCGCAGAATACAGCCCCTTCCTGAAGGTCTACCGTCAAAGCGTTTCTGGCGCGCGCGGACTCGAAGAATATATTCTCCTGCGGCAACCATTCGCAGACGGCGTTCCGCCCAATCGAAATGCCGACGCTTTGCATTGCTTCGGCTGCGCTCGAACGATACCACCGGGTCGCCCCAGGCGTGGTCAGCAGCGCGTGCGCGCCAGTCTCGACCTCGATCGCAATTTCCAGCCGGTCACCGCCGGCAATGCCGCCCGGTGGATGCAGAATAATGGCGTGACAGACAAGGTCGCCTTCGGGATACAGCGCCTTTTGCACCGCAAGCGGACCATAGCTCGATCGCCTCGCCAGCACGGAGCGTTCGCCTCGGCGCTGAAACGCCAGCTGCAGCGCGGCCTCCCAGCCACGCGGCGCGATCGCCTGCACCGGTTTCATACCGCCATGAAGCTGCGCACGCCATCCGTTTCCATGTCCTCACCCGACCCGCTTTTCACCACCTCCCCACGCTGAAGCACGACGTAATGATCCGCCAGTTCGCGGGCAAAATCGTAATACTGCTCCACCAGCAGGATTGCCATGTCGCCGCGCTCGGCCAGTGTCTTGATGACGCGCTCGATGTCCTTGATGATCGACGGCTGGATGCCTTCGGTGGGTTCGTCCAGGATCAGCACCCTGGGTTTCATGGCCAGCGCCCGGCCGATGGCGAGTTGCTGTTGCTGCCCCCCGGACAGGTCGCCGCCGCGGCGTCCCTTCATCGATTTGAGTACCGGAAACATTTCATAGATTTCCGCGGGAATATTTTGCGCCCCGCCGTCCGCTTTGCTCGCCAGCCCCATCATCAGATTCTCTTCCACCGTCAGCCGCGGAAAGATTTCCCGCCCCTGCGGCACATAGCCCATTCCCAGGCGCACCCGGGCGTAAGGCGGCATCCCGGTGACATCCTGGCCGTCAAGCGTGATGCTGCCGCCCGCCACGGGCAGCACACCCATGAGGCATTTTAGCAGCGTCGTCTTGCCGACGCCGTTGCGCCCGAGCAAAGCCGTCACGCCACCGCCCGGCACATCGATGTCGACGTTCCTCAGCGTGTGGCTGCCGCCGTAATACTGATTCAGTTTTTCAACTTTAAGCATTCGAACTAAGAGCGTGGGACGCAGATACCCTCGCGAAGCGTGGAGTACCCTTTTAGGGCACAGAGAATAACCAGAGAGCGCCGAGAAAAACATCCCATAGATAGAATCCCGATAAGGTTTCCTTCCATTTCTGCATCACGTATCCGCATTTTTATCCTTTGCGTCCTCTCTTTTTCCTCTGCGTCCTAAAAGGGTACTCCGACGTGCTAAAAGGGTACTCCGACGTGCTACGCACGTAGGGTATACGCACGTAGGGTATCTGCGTCAACGCTTCTGGCTCTTGATCTTTACAATGCGACGAGTGACGGTCAGCGGCCAAGATAAACTTCGATGACGCGTTCGTCGTTCTGGACCACGTCCATCGTGCCTTCGGCGAGCACGCTGCCCTCGTGCAGCACGGTCACGACATTGGCGATCGAATCGATGAATGCCATATCGTGCTCCACGACAACCACCGAACGCTCGCCCGCCAGGGATTTGAATAATTCAGCGGTGCGTTCGGTTTCCTCGTCCGTCATGCCCGCGACCGGCTCGTCGAGCAACAGCAGCCTGGGTTCCTGCATCAGGAGCATGCCGATCTCGAGCCACTGCTTCTGGCCATGTGACAACAGCCCGGCCTGGCGATCCGCATCGCCATGCAGATTGATGAGCGCCACCGTGTCGGCAATGCGGTCGAGTTGTTCGGTGGACAGCTTCGCACGCATGCTCGCCCAAACGCTCTTATCCGTCTTCATGGCCAGCTCGAGGTTTTCGAATACCGAGTGGTTCTCGAACACCGTCGGCTTCTGGAATTTGCGGCCGATGCCCTGGTGCGCGATCTGCGGCTCGGTGAGCCGCGTCAGATCGATGGTCTGACCAAAGAACGCGGTCCCCTGGTCGGGCCGGGTCTTGCCGGTGATGACATCCATCATGGTGGTTTTGCCTGCGCCGTTCGGGCCGATCACGCAGCGCAGTTCGCCCGCCTCGACGGTGAGCGTCAGCTTGTTCAACGCGCGAAATCCATCGAAGCTCACCGTGATGTCGTCCAGATAGAGGATGGGGCCGTGGCTGAGGTCGACCCCCTCGCCCATCACGTGGCCGAGCCCGGATACCTCGCCGCTGACGCTAAACCGCTCTTGCGTCGCGCTCATCTGCGCCTCCACTTCGCCAGACTTCTCGCGCCGACGATGCCCGCGCCAACAATGCCCTTAGGCAGGAACAACGTCACCAGAATAAACAGCAGCCCGAGGAAAAACAGCCAGTATTCGGGGAACGCCTGCGTGAAATAACTCTTCGCGCCGTTGACCACACCCGCGCCGAGCAGCGGTCCGATCAGCGTGCCGCGTCCGCCGACCGCGACCCAGACTGCAATCTCGATCGAATTCGCCGGCGACATCTCACTCGGATTGATGATACCGACCTGCGGCACATAAAGCGCGCCGGCGATACCGCACAGTGCGGCGGATAGTGTCCAGACAAAAAGCTTGTAGCCGAGCGGGTTGTAGCCGGAAAACATCAACCGGCTTTCCGAATCCCGTATCGCGGTCAGTACGCGGCCGACCTTGGAGCGGATCAGATAACGCGTCAGGAAAATAGTGCCGATCAGGGCCAGCGCCGTCAGGCCAAAGATTGCGGCGCGCGTCGTCGGAGCGGTGATTGGATAGTTCAGCACGCGCTTGAAATCCGTAAAGCCGTTGTTGCCGCCGAAACCGGTGTCGTTGCGGAAGAATAGCAGCATGAACGCGAACGTCATCGCCTGCGTGATGATCGAGAAATACACGCCCTTGATGCGCGAACGGAAGGCAAAGAAGCCAAACACCAGCGCCAGCAATGCCGGCACCAGAATCACCAGGGCCACGCACCACAGGAAGCTGTCGGAATGGGTCCAGTACCAGGGGAAGTTCTTCCAGTCGAGAAATACCATGAAGTCCGGCAGATCCGACTGGTATTGGCCGTCGCGCCCGATCTGGCGCATCAGGTACATGCCGAACGCGTAGCCACCGAGCGCGAAGAAAACGCCGTGACCAAGCGAAAGAATGCCGGTATAGCCCCAGATCAGGTTCATCGCCATTGCCACGATGGCATAGCACATGATCTTGCCTGCCAGCGTGACGGTGTACGCCGATACGTGCAGGGGATTTGCCTCCGGTACAAAGGCATAGAGCGCCGGCAGCACGATCAGCGCAACGAAGGCGAACACCGCCAGTGCAATCCAGCCGCCGCGAGTAAAGAAGGGCTCATTGCGTGGCGCATAGCGCAATAGGGGATTTTCAGGTTTCAAGCGCCCGCCCTTTCAATGCGAACAACCCCTGCGGCCGCTTCTGGATGAAGGCGATGATCAGCACCAGCACCAGGATCTTGGTGAGTACCGCACCGATGTGCGGTTCGAGGAATTTCGACAGCACACCGAGACCGAGCGCCGCATAGACGGTGCCGGCGAGCTGGCCGACGCCCCCGGTCACGACGACCATGAACGAGTCGATGATGTAGCCCTGACCCATGTCGGGTCCGACATTGCCGATCTGCGACAGCGCAACACCGGCCAGTCCCGCGATGCCGGATCCGAGGCCGAACGCCAGCAGATCGATACGCGCGGTGGGCACCCCCACGCAGGACGCCATCGCGCGATTCTGCGTGACGCCGCGCACGAACAGGCCGAGCCGTGTGCGATTGAGGATCACCCACACCAGCAGCAGCACGAACATCGAAAACCCGATGATGACGATGCGGTTGTAGGGCAGCACGAGATTGGGCAGCGCGATGCCGCCGGACATCCACGACGGATTCGAGACTTCGACATTTTGCGCACCGAAGAGTTGGCGTACCAGCTGGATCAGAAACAGACTGATGCCCCAGGTCGCCAGCAGCGTTTCCAGCGGCCGCCCGTACAGCCAGCGAATCACGCCGCGCTCGAGCGCCATGCCCACCAGACCGGAGACGACGAACGCGACCGGTACCGCCGCGACCAGATACCAGTCGAACCAGCCCGGTGCATAGGACTTGAACAACTGCTGCGTAATATAGGTTGCATAAGCGCCGATCATCAGCATTTCGCCGTGCGCCATGTTGATGACGCCGAGCAGGCCGTAGGTGATTGCCAGGCCGAGCGCAACCAGCAGCAGAACGCTGCCGAGCGACAATCCGGTGAACAGCCTGCCCAGGTAATCGCTGATGACGAGCCGGCTATGGATCGCGGCGATCGAGATCCCGGCAGCCGCGCGCACTTTCTCGTCCGCTTCGATATGTTGACCGGCACCGTCTTTTTCGAGAAATCCCTGCAGCACCGTCTCGAATCTTGCCTGTTTGGTTTCGCCGAGCTTTTGCACCGCCGCCAGGCGCGCGGCAGGATCGGGGCTGTTCAGATTGAGCGACGCCTTGGTCTGTTCCAGTGAACTCTTGATCGCCGGATCGCTTTCCTTGCCGAGCGCCTTTTCGATCAGGGGCAGCACGGCGGCCTGGTGGGTGGATTCGATCGCCCGGGCGGACGCCAGGCGCGTCGCACGGTCCGGCGATAACAGCTTCAATGCGCCGACGGCGGCGTCGAGCGTGCCGCGCAGCCGGTTGTTGATGACCATGCTTTCCAATTGATCGGGCGGCGGAACGATCGTCGTCATCGTCGCTGCATCGAATACCTCACTGCCCCTGACGATGACAACGCGGCCGGTTGGTGTGACGCTGGCTTCCCCTGCTTGTACCGATTGCAGCAGCGCGAGAGCAGCCTCATCGCCCGATGCCACCAGTGCATTGACGGATTCGATCCTGGCGTTGGCATCGTCCGCGCCAAGCCTGGCGACAGTCTGCGCATCGAGTGCCCGGGCCGCATTCGTGCAGGCCAGAGCCACGACCACTGCAACGCTAAGGAGTACAGCTTTCAAGCCAATGTTCCTGATAGGCGCACAAAAAGAGGCCTGCGGATGAACTACGCGATCCGCAGGCCTGCCCTGAATTCAGAGCGTCTCCCTTGTAGGGCCGCAGGCGCGAATTACACGCGCCTGCGGCCTCGAGCGTGGGTTACGAATTACAGATTCTGCTTGCCTTCGTTACCCATGATGAACGGGCTCCACGGCTGGGCGCGAATCGGACCTTTGGTCTTCCAAACGACATTGAACTGACCATCGGCCGTGATTTCGCCGATCATGACCGGCTTGTGCAGGTGGTGATTGGTCTTGTCCATGGTCAGCGTGAATCCGGACGGTGACTTGAAGGTCTGGCCGGCCATTGCTATGCGAACCTTGTCGACGTCGGTCGTACCCGCCTTCTTCACCGCCTGCGCCCACATGTAGATGCCGACATAAGTGGCTTCCATCGGATCGTTGGTCACCACGGTATCCAGGTTCGGCAGCTTGTTCTTCTTGGCCCAACTCTTGTACGTCTTGATGAAGGCGGTGTTCTCCGCATTCTTCACCGACATGAAGTAGTTCCATGCAGCCAGGTGGCCGAGCAGCGGCTTGGTGTCGATGCCGCGCAGTTCCTCTTCACCGACCGAGAACGCCACCACCGGCACATCGGTCGCCTTCAGTCCGGCATTGCCGAGTTCCTTGTAGAACGGCACATTGGAGTCGCCGTTGATGGTGGAGATCACCGCGGTCTTGCCGCCGGCGGAGAACTTCTTGATGTTGGCAACGATCGTCTGGTAATCGCTGTGCCCGAAAGGCGTGTACACCTCCTGGATATTCTTTTCGTCGACGCCCTTGGATTTCAGGAACGCGCGCAGGATCTTATTGGTGGTACGCGGATAGACGTAGTCGGTGCCGAGCAGGAACCAGCGCTTGGCCGCACCGCCATCTTCACCCATCAGGTATTCGACCGCCGGAATGGCTTGCTGATTGGGCGCCGCACCGGTGTAGAACACGTTTTGGGAAAGTTCTTCGCCTTCGTACTGCACCGGATAGAACAGCAGGCTGTTCAATTCCTCGAATACCGGCAATACGGACTTGCGCGAAACCGAGGTCCAGCAGCCGAAAACCACCGCGACCTTATCCTGGGTGATCAGTTGGCGGGCCTTCTCGGCGAACAGTGGCCAGTTGGAGGCCGGATCCACCACCACGGGCTCGAGCTTCTTGCCGAGCAGACCGCCTTTGGCGTTGATCTCCTCGATCGCCATCAGCGCGGTTTCCTTCAAGGCCGTTTCGGAAATGGCCATGGTGCCCGACAACGAGTGAAGGATGCCCACCTTGATGGTGTCGGCAGCCGTCGCTGTTGCGGCCATCGCAGAAAACGCGATCCCGGCCAACGATTTCAATATAAACCTGCGATTCATAAAAAATCCCCTGTTAGATGGTGAATGAAGGATTGCGAGACAGTGCGCCTCAGGTTATTGCCACGATCCGGCGCGTCCTTTGACGAACCGGTTGTCGAATGCGTGCGTCTGTTCAGCAACAACCGTGCCGATCGTCGACCGCGATGACGAAACTCTTTTCGTTTCATGTTGTTGGAATGCGATACGAGCGTGAAAAGAGGCGTTCCTGCAGCATTTGCAGAACGCCGCCGGAGAACTCGCGCACCGGCTTTGTGCAAGTGCAGCGAGGGATGCACAAAGTTATGGCGGGACATCGCGAGAACCGGCCCGGGGCGGTCCGGTTGCGAGCATGCGCTGGCGGGAATGGCGCCGACATGCCGTGCGAAAGGCTGCGCAAAAGGCTTGCCTGCAGCCGCATACTGTATATAATCACAGCTATCTGAATTTCCTGTCGGGAGCAGCCCAAATGGATGAATTGACCCCACGCCAGGCGGAAGTCTTGCGCCTGATCAATGATTTCGCGCAAAGCACCGGCTTTCCGCCGACCCGCGCCGAGATCGCCCGCATCCTCGGCTTCCGCTCCGCCAATGCCGCCGAGGACCATCTCAAGGCGCTGGCCAGGAAAGGCTGCATAGAATTGCTTGCCGGTTCTTCACGCGGCATCCGCCTGAAGGAGCAGCTCGGCCTGCCGCTGATCGGCCGGGTCGCGGCAGGCAGCCCGATCCTTGCCGAAGCCCATGTCCAGGGACGCTATCAGCTCGATCCGCAACTATTCAAGCCACGCGCGGATTACCTGCTGAAGGTGCGCGGCATGAGCATGCGCGACGCCGGCATTCTCGATGGCGACCTGCTGGCGGTACACAGCACCCGCGAAGCCCGCTCCGGGCAGGTCGTGGTCGCCCGCCTGCACGACGAAGTCACGGTCAAGCGCTTCAAGCGCCAGGGCAGCCAGGTGCAACTGCTGCCGGAGAACCCGGATTTCGAACCTATATATGTAGACCTGAAGAACGACTCGTTCGCCATCGAGGGCCTCGGTGTCGGCATCATCAGGAACGGAAAGATTGGATAAAAAGCCGTGACGACGTGACGATCGTGACGACGTGACGCGTAAACCCGGCTCATCAGGGCTTTTACGGCAGTTATGGGCGAAGCCCGGTTATGGTCGAAGACCGGTATCCCTTGTGGAATCCCATGGACACGATAGTCACGCAGTCACGACAGTTACGGTAGTTGTGAGTCACGCCGTCACGATCGTCACGTCGTCACGGCTTTTATCGCACAGTGGACGAACGCATCTCTCAACCATCTGGAGGAACCATGGAAACAACGAAGACACTGGCAGTTCTCAAGGCCCTGGCCAACGGCACCGATCCCGCCACGGGCGAACCATTTGCCGCCGGCAGCGCTTATCAGCATCCGGATACCGTGCGCGCGCTTTTCTCGGCGATCGGCATGCTGGAAAGCCCGGCATCAACGGCCTCGAGGCCGGCACCGGCGAGACAGGCTGGCACAACGACAACGGGAAAATCCGCTCCTGAAAATTCAGGACGCCCGTGGTCGGAAGAAGAAGACGTGCGCCTGGGCAAGACTTACGACTCGGGGAAGTCCATCGAGGAATTGGCCGGGATGCACAAGAGAAGCAAATGGGCGATCGAAGCCAGGCTGGCCCGGCTCGGAAAGATCCCCGAGCCGCCGTCCCGGTTCCCCGCACGCAGCGCATCGGGGAATGCCGTGACGGCATGACGGGGTAACCCCAAGGCACTCACCGCAGAGGACGCAGAGGACGCGGAGGAAAGACAACCGCGAACCGGATATGAAAGCAGATCAACTTGAAAGAAACAGTGCTCGAATTATCGATTTGATCGTTGTGGATGATATTGCACCGGATTATTCACGCATGTCTTTTCTTCCCCGTTTTTCCTCCGCGTCCTCTGCGTCCTCTGCGGTTCAGGATTTTTGCCGTTGAATTCCCCATCCCTCGCCCCTCATCCCTGCCCTCATGTCTTCCGCCCTTCAGTCCCTTTTGCAAAACCCCGCCATCTGGCGCGGCAGCGAACAGGCACGCGTGGCGCTGCCCAGCATTCCGACCGGGTTCGGCGAATTCGATCGTGAACTGCCGGGCGGGGGCTGGCCGCGCGGCGTGGTCAGCGAACTGCTCACCGAGCGCAGCGGCATCGGCGAACTGTCGCTGCTGATGCCGGCGCTGGCGCAGCTTTCGCTGCAGGACGGCTGGCTGATGCTGATCGCCCCGCCCTGGATTCCCTATGCGCCGGCACTCGCCGCGCGCGGCATCCGGCTCTCGCGGTTGATCGTGGCGAATACCGTTTCCGACAAGGACACGCTGTGGGCCGCGGAGCAGAGCCTGCGTGCGGGCAATTGCTCCGCCATGCTGGCCTGGCCCGCTGCGATCAACGAGCACGGCTTGCGGCGGCTGCAGCTCGCCGCCGAACAAGGCGGCAGCTTCGGCGTGGTGTTCGGCGAATCTTCACACGCGGCGCTTTCTTCTCCGGCGCCGCTGCGCCTGCGCCTCGGCGTGCGGCACAACCGCCTTGCCGTAAAAATCCTCAAGCGCCGCGGCAGCGGGCTGACTCCTACGCTCTGGCTGAATCCGGAACAAAACTGCATGACTGCCGCAGCACCTGCCTCCCATTCCCGGCCGTCGTTCGCTCACGCCAGCGCTTAACGAAAACAGATCTTCACCGCAGAGGCGCGGAGGCGCAGAGAAACCCACGCAGAGAAAATCAGGAATGGATCGTGAAAATGCGGCATGCCATCACCACCGCAGATATCCAGAATATTGCTCCATATTCCGTTGCTTTTCTCTGCGTTCCCTCTGCGCCTCCGCGCCTCTGCGGTGAAAATTCTGGCAGTGAAAATTTTTAATCAGAGAAGGCTTCATCATGCTGTGGGCTGCGCTGCGTTTTCCGGATCTGTCGCTGCAGTTGCGTCTGCGCGGCGCGGCTTCGTGCGGGCCGACAATCGTGCAGGAAGCAGGCCTTCGCCCGCGCGTGTTGTCCTGCAACGAGACGGCGGCGAAAGCGGGCATCGAACCCGGCATGCCGGTGTCCGCAGCGTATGCGCTGGCGCCCAGGCTGAATCTCTGCACGGTCAATCCCGCGAAAGAAGCGAAAGCGCTGGCGGGCATCGCATCGTGGGCAATGCAGTTCACGCCGGCGGTCAGCCTGGCTGCGTCGAATGAGGTGCTGGTCGAGATCAGCGGCTGCCTGCGATTGTTCGGCGGACTGCGCCCGTTGAGCGGGCGCATCCGCGCCGGACTGGCGGAACTGGGATACCGCGCAATCGTCGCCTCGGCGCCCACGCCCGGCGCCGCATTGCTGTTTGCCCGCGCCGGCATTGCCACCTCGATCGACGATCGCCATGAACTGCGGCGGGCATTGGCGCCGTTGCGGCTGGCATTGCTCGATCAACCCGCACGGACCCTCACCGCGCTTGCGGGAATTGGTGTGCATACCATCAGAGACTGGCTGTCGCTGCCGCGCGATGGGCTCGCGCGCCGTTTTGGCCAGGGCTTCCTCGACGAGATCGATCGCGCGTTCGGCGCCTTGCCCGATCCGCGCCCGCCTTTCACTGCGCCGAGCCGCTACTCGGCTTCGCTCGAACTGCCGGCGCCGGTGCAGGAAACCGAGCCGTTACTGTTTGCCGCCAAACGCCTGATCCTCGAACTGGCCGGTCATCTGGCCATGAGGCAGGCCGGCGTAACACGCCTCAGGCTCGATCTCGGGCATGCGCATCACGCCGCCACGCCGGTTCTGCTCGGACTATCGGCGCCGAGCCGCGATGCCGGCCACCTGGTCACGTTGTTGCGCGAGAAACTCGCCGCGGTCGAACTGCCCGAGGCCGTGGAAACCCTTTGTCTGGTCGCCCGGGAAACCCGCCCGCTCGGCTCGCAGGACCAGGCATTGTTTGCGGATGGCCGTCCCTCGCGGGAAGAACGCTGGCGCATCATCGAACACTTGCGCGCGCGGCTGGGCACGGAGGCAGTGCACGGACTGGACATGTTTCCCGACCATCGTCCCGAACTTGCTTTCCGCAAATCGCTGCCGGGCCAGGCCGGCGACGCTCCGTGCGATCTTTACCGGCCGCTGTGGCTGCTACCCCGCCCGCTGCAGATGCGCGCAGACAAGAGCCTGCCCCCGCGAAAGCGTGGGGGCCTGCTGCCGAAAACAGACACACCGCTCACGCTATTGGATGGGCCGGAGCGCATCGAAACCGGCTGGTGGGACGATTTCGACGTGAAGCGCGATTACTTCGTCGCGCGCGACGGAACCGGAGCAAAAATCTGGGTCTTCAGAGAGCGGGCCGGCCGGAACGACTGGTTCCTGCACGGCATTTTCGGTTAACTCAGACAGACACGCCACCATCAAAAACTGCCAACTAACGGATCGTTTTCATGGCTTGGCTGTGAGAAATCAACTCTCCGTGCTCGGCCTGTTTCAAGCCTTGTTTTATTTTCTGCACAGCCTGTTCGGTGTAATCGAATCCGTCTCGCAAAACAAACCGCAACATCTGTTTCGGCGATCTCCCCGCTTCTTCAGCCAGTCGCTCCAGCCGTGCGGCTTGAGCCTTCGGAATAACCAATGATGTCCTCAAGACATTTCACCTAAAGATCGAATAACAGGGAAATTCTACCCCAGGCTAATTCAAAGCACGATCTTCGTTAGCCACAGATAACGTTCCCGGCTGTCGAAAGGCGGTTTGCGGGCTGTTTACAAAGGCGATCGCTCCCCCATGCCGCAGGCTTACGCCGAACTGCACTGTCTTTCCAACTTCACCTTTTTGCGCGGTGCGTCCCACGCGCAGGAACTGGTGGAGACCGCCATAAAACTCGGCTACGAAGCGCTGGCGATTACCGACGAATGTTCACTGGCCGGCGTGGTCCGTGCGCATGCAGCCGCGAAAAATACCAGACTGAAACTGATCATCGGCGCCGAGTTCAGGCTCGACGACGGCTTGCGCTTCGTCCTGCTCGCCCAGAACCGGCAAGGCTACGGAAATCTGTCTGAACTGATCACCCGCGGCAGAAGAAACGCGAAAAAAGGCGACTATCGCCTGTCGCGCGAGGACCTCGGTGCGGGACTCGATCATTGCCTGGTACTGTGGCTGCCGCCCGCCGCGCCACGGATCGAAGACGCCCAGTGGCTGGCGGAACGTTTTCCCGGGCGCACCTGGATCGCGGTCGAACTGCTGGCACGCGGCGGCGACTGGGATCGGCTCGCAGCGCTGCAGGACATGGGTCGGCGCACCGGCTTGCCGTGCGTGGCCTGCGGCGACGTGCACATGCATGTGCGCGGACGCCGCGCGCTGCAAGACCTGCTCACCGCCATCCGGCTCGGCGTGACGGTGGCCCGGACCGGCGGCGCGTTGTACCCGAGCGGAGAGCGGCATTTGCGCCGTTACGAAATCCTGGAACGCATTTATCCCGCGGCGCTTCTTCAGGAAACATTGCGGATCGCCGAACGCTGCGATTTTTCGCTCACGGAACTGCGTTACGAATATCCGGAAGAAATCGTGCCCGACGGCGAAACACCGGCGCAGTATCTGCGCCGGCTCGTCGAGGAGGGGTTGCGCTGGCGCTACGCGCCAGCAGGTGCGAGGGACGAGGTGCGAGGTGCGAGGGAAATTCAAGATTCGACCGCTTTTCACCTCGCCCCTCGCGCCTCGCACCTCGCACCTGATTCTTTATCCCTCGCACCTCGTGCCTCGCACCTCGCACCTGATTCTTTATCCCTCGCACCTCGTGCCTCGTGCCTCGATCCTGATTCTTTATCCCTCGCACCTCATACCTCGTGCCTCGCACCTCTCGACCAGGCGGCTATACCCGATCGGGTACGCCGCCTGGTCGAGCACGAACTCACCCTGATCGCCGAACTCGGCTACGAAGCGTTCTTTCTCACCGTCTACGATATCGTCCGCTACGCGCGTGATCAGAAGATCCTCTGCCAGGGCCGCGGCTCGGCCGCCAACTCGGTGGTCTGCTTTGCGCTCGGGATCACCGAAGTGGATCCGAGCCACACCAATATGCTGTTCGAGCGCTTTATCTCGAAAGAAAGGAACGAGCCGCCGGACATCGACGTGGATTTCGAGCACGAACGCCGCGAAGAGGTGATCCAGCATATCTACAACAAATATGGCCGGGACCGCGCCGCGCTGGCTGCGACCGTGGTCTGCTACCGCACGCGCAGCGCCTTCCGCGATGTCGGCAAGGCGCTCGGGCTCGATGCCGCGCAACTGGACCGCATCTCCAGCAGTTTTGTGTGGTGGGATCGTGCCGACGAAAGAGCAACCCGGTTGCGCGAAGCGGGGTTCGATCCGCAATCTCCCGTGATTCGCAAGCTGATCG
>Ga0315286_10000931_pt1 | contig 25796 bp, 25 predicted proteins | sample YL17G10_0_MG_FD_205038 | JGI IMG/M metagenome (GOLD analysis project Ga0315286, IMG submission 205038) | Sediment microbial communities from Yellowstone Lake, YNP, Wyoming, USA - YL17G10_0 | ecosystem: Environmental > Aquatic > Freshwater > Lake > Sediment | place: USA: Wyoming | collected...
TACAAGTGGATAAGCCGGCTGACCCACATCGAACTCGTCGATTACGACTTCACCGGCCTTTGGGAGGGCAGGGGCTACTCGGACGAAGCCGACATCCCAGCCGACTCTCCCGGTTCCCAATAGACACCGCCTCGCGTCTCCCGTGCTGACCGCCTTTGTCCTCCTTTCGGGCCCGTGCTAGAATTGTCTGACTATGACGGGCCAGACCAGCGACACCCAGTACTGGGTCGCCCTTAGCCGCATACCCGGAATCGGGCGCGCCCGCTACCAGCTCCTCGAAAAGCACTTCGGCCGGCTGGAGAACGCCTGGAGCGCCACCGCCGGCGAGCTGCGGGCGGCCGGCTTGGACGAGCGCTCCACAGCGGCCATCGTCGCTCAACGGCCTAGCGTCTCGCCCGAGGCGGAGATGGAGCGCCTGGCTCGCCAGGGCGTGCGCGCTTTCACCTGGAACGACGACGCCTACCCGCCGCATCTGAAAGAGATATTCGACCTGCCTCCCGTCCTCTACATCCGCGGTGAGCTGACGGACGCCGACGAGTGGGCGGTGGCCGTGGTGGGCACGCGCCGGCCCACGCCTTACGGCCGGCAGGTGGCCGAACACCTGGCCTCGGACCTGGCGTCGCAGGGCATTACCATCGTCAGCGGACTAGCCCGCGGCATCGACGCCATCGCACACCGGGCGGCTCTCGAACGCGGCGGCCGGACCATCGCCGTCATGGCCTGCGGCCTGGACATCGTCTACCCGCCGGAGCACCTGAAGCTGGCGCAGGAGGTGCGCGAGGCCGGCGCCCTGGTGAGCGACTACCCCCTGGGCACCCAGCCCCGCGGTGAGTACTTCCCGCGCCGCAATCGCATCATGGCCGGCCTAAGCCTGGGCGTGCTGGTGGTAGAAGGCGACGTAAAGAGCGGTGCGATGATCACCGCCGGGCTGGCCCTGGAGCAGAACCGCGAGGTGTTCGCCGTACCGGGGAGCATCTTCTCACCCCAGAGCCGCGGCACGCATCGGCTCCTCCAGGAGGGGGCGAAGCTGGTGCAGAGCACCCAGGACGTGCTGGAGGAGCTGAACCTGACCATGGTACCCCAACAGTTGGAGATGAAGACCCTGATCCCCGCCGACGACACGGAGCAGCAGCTCCTGCGCCATATCTCCACGGAGCCCATGCACATCGACGAGGTGCGGCGGCGCAGCGGCCTGCCTATAGCCACTGTGAGCAGTGCCCTGGCGATGCTGGAGCTGAAGGGCCTGGTGCGCCAGATGGGCTCCATGAGCTACGTGCGGGCCCGCGAGGCGGGGGCCGCCTACGGAGCATGACCGCGGTGGCCAAGCGTAGCCCGTCCGCCCGACGGGCGGGAGCCAAGAGCCCCGGTGGGCATAGCCTGGTGGTCGTGGAGTCGCCGGCCAAGGCCAGGACGATTGCCAACATCCTGGGGCGACCGTACGAGGTCAAGGCTTCCGTCGGCCACGTGCGCGACCTGCCCAAGTCCGCCCTGGGCGTCGACGTCAGGCACGGCTTCGAGCCCTACTACTTGGTGCCCAAAGAGAAGCGGCAGGTGGTGAAGGACATCCAAGATGCGGCCCGGGGTGCCAGTGTCGTCTTCCTGGCTACCGACCCTGACCGTGAGGGGGAGGCCATCGCCTGGCACTTGGTGCAGGCGGCAGAGCTGGACAATTCGTCGCTGCGGCGGGTGGTGTTCCACGAGATCACCGCCCAGGCCGTGAAGGAGGCCTTTCGCCATCCGCGCGGAATCGATATGCAGCTCGTGGACGCCCAGCAGGCTCGCCGTGTCTTGGACCGGCTGGTGGGCTACAAGCTGAGCCCTATCTTGTGGAAGAAGATACGAGGCGGCCTATCGGCGGGACGGGTACAGTCGGTGGCGCTGCGCCTGGTGGTGGAGCGCGAGCGGGAGATCCAGGGCTTCGTGGCCCATGAGTACTGGACCATCGAGGCCGAGCTCGAGGCCGAAGTCGGACCGCCCAGCTTTCGCGCCCGGCTGGTCGGACTAGCGGCCAAGCGGGGGAAGCTGGAGATCGGCGGCCAAGCCGAGGCCGATCGCATCGTCGGCCTGCTGGAGAGGGCTACCTATCGGGTGGCCTCCGTCCAGAAGAAGCAGCAGGCGCGGCGGCCGTCGCCGCCCTTCATCACCAGCACCCTCCAGCAGGAGGCGTCGCGGCGGCTGGGCTTCTCCGCCCAGCGCACCATGAGCGTTGCCCAGCAGCTCTACGAAGGCCTACCCCTGGGCGGTGAGGGCGAGGTCGGGCTCATCACTTACATGCGCACCGACTCCACCCAGGTGGCGGACTCGGCCCGCGAGGAGACGCGCCGCTACATCCGCGAGAAGTTCGGCGCCGCGTTCGTGCCGCCGTCGGCCCGCGTCTACAAGAAGAAGGTCAAGGGGGCGCAGGAAGCCCACGAGGCAATCCGCCCGACCTCCGCCTATCGCGAGCCGGAGGCCGTCCACCGCTTCCTGTCGCGCGACCAGTACCGTCTGTACACCCTCATCTGGCAGCGGATGGTGGCCAGCCAGATGACCGACGCCCGCTACGACGTCACCACCGTGGACATCGAAGCCAGGCCTTCCTCTGGCCGCGACGGCTACCTCCTGCGCGCCACCAACACTCAGATGACCTTCCCGGGCTATCGTCAGCTTTATGTCGAGTCGCGCGAGGAGGGTGAGGAGGAGGACGTCGGCAAGAACCCCCTGCCGTCGGTGGCAGAGGGCGGCGGCCTGCGGCTGCTGGGCCTCTTTCCCGAGCAGCACTTCACCGAGCCGCCGCCTCGCTACACCGAGGCCTCCCTCATCCGCGCGCTGGAGGAGAAGGGAATCGGCCGGCCCAGCACCTATGCCCCTATCCTGGCCACCGTGCAGCAGCGGGGCTACGTAGAGAAGACCAACGGCCGTTTGCGGCCCGAAGAGCTCGGCATGGTGGTGAACGACTTGCTCACCACCTACTTCCCGGACATTGTGGACGTGAACTTCACCGCCGAAATGGAGGAGCATCTGGATGAGATCGCCCGCGGGGAACGGCCCTGGCAGCCGGTGATCGAGGAGTTCTACGCACCGCTGATGAACGCCCTCGCGGCGGCCGCCGATGCCCCTCCCGTTCGCCAGGAGACGACGGAAACGTGCGACCTCTGCGGCCAGCCGATGGTCATCCGCTGGGGCCGGCGCGGTCGGTTCCTGGCCTGCTCCGGCTACCCGGAGTGCCGCAACACCCGCTCGCTGGAGGGCGAAGGCGAGCCCCTGCCCGCCAGCAACGAGTCGTGCCCCGAGTGTAGCTCGCCGATGGTGGCCAAGCAGGGGCGCTACGGGCCGTTCCTGGCCTGTTCACGCTATCCCCAGTGCAAGGGCACGCGGCCCTTGGTCGTCAAGATCGGGGCTCGCTGCCCGCAGTGCGGAGGCGACCTGGTTGAGAAGCGCAGCCGTCGGGGGCGGGTCTTCTATGGCTGCGACAAGTATCCCCGCTGCCGGTTCGTCACCTGGAGCCGGCCGCTGGCCGCGCCCTGCCCCCAGTGCGGCGGGCTGATGGCCGCCAGCGGCCGCGACAAGGCCCGCTGCCTCCAGTGCTCGTGGCGGGGCGATCTGCCGGAGGAAGCGCCAGCGGGCGCGGGGGCATAGGACGGATGGCCGAAGACCTGCTGGCGGCGTACATCCGTTGGCTTCAGGCGGAGCGCAACCTCTCGCCCTACACCCTACGCAACTACGAGACCGACCTGCGCGCCTTCTTCCGCTATCTGGAGGAGCGGGACGGGAGCGCCGTGACCGCCGTCGATCGCCTCGTGCTCCGTCGCTATCTGGCGGAGCTGCGCTCCGGAGGGATGGCGGCGGCGAGCATCGTGCGCAAGGTAAGCGCGATACGGTCGTTCTATCGCTTCCTGGCTCGTGACGGTCGCGTCCCGCAGGATCCGCTAGTGGGCGTGCGCGGGCCCAAAAAGGGGCGGCGGTTGCCCAGCTTCCTTACCAGAGGCCAGGTACTGAGCATCCTGGGCGCAGTGCAGGGCGACGAGCCCAAGGACCTGCGCGACAGGGCCATCGTCGAGCTGTTCTACGCGGCTGGCCTGCGCCTGAGCGAGCTCGTAGGACTGGACACCGGTGACGTGAGCATCGGCGAGCGGCAGGTGCGGGTGCTGGGCAAGGGGAACAAGGAGCGCATCGCCCTTATGGGGCGGTCTGCGGCGGCGGCGCTGGAGCGCTACCTGAAACAGGGGCGGCCGACCCTGGTGCGCCGGCCCCAGGAACGGGCCCTCTTCCTAAACAAGCAGGGCGGGCGGCTCTCCGCGCGGGCGGTGCAGCTTCTGCTGCGGCGCTGCGCCCTTAAGGCAGGCCTGGACGAGCGGGTCTTCCCCCACCTGTTGCGCCACACCTTCGCCACCCATATGCTGGACGGCGGGGCCGACCTGCGCGTGGTGCAAGAGCTTCTCGGTCACGCCAGGGCGACGAGCACCCAGATTTACACACACGTGAGCGACGAAGAAAGGCGGCGGCGCTACCAGGAAGCCGCGAAGAACGTGCAGCGGCTGCGGCGCAAGGGGAGAGAAGAAGGTTCAGGAGCATGAGGTTCCTTCTCGTCAACGGACCTAACCTGAACACACTGGGCAAGCGGCGGCCGGAGATATACGGCTCGCTGACGCTGCAGGAGATCGAGGAGCGGGTCGCCCAGCGGGGCGTCGAGCTGGGCATCGACGTGCGTGCGTTTCAGTCCAACCACGAGGGTGCAATCATCGACTTCATCCAGGCGGAGGCGGAAGAGGCCAAAGCCATCATCATCAATCCCGGAGCTCTGACCCACTACGGCCTCTCGCTGCGCGACGCGCTGGAGGCGTGCGGCCTGCCCTTCATCGAGGTGCATCTGTCCAACATCCACGCCCGCGAGCCCTTCCGGCGCCGCTCGGTCATGGCCGACATCGCGCAGGGGCAGATCGCCGGTCAGGGCTGGCGGGGCTACATCCTCGCCTTGGAGGCCCTGGCGGCGCTGGTGGGAGAGGGAACGTGAACCAGCGGCTGCTGAAGCTGCGGACGAAGATGGCGGAGGTGGGCCTGGACGGCCTGCTGGTCAGCGCCCCGGTGGAGGACACTTTCAAGAACGTCGGCGCCAACCGGCGATACCTGTCCGGGTTCACCGGCTCTGTGGGCACGCTGCTCGTCACGGCGGAGGCGGCGCTCATCGCCGTGGACTTCCGCTACTACGAGCAGGCCCAGCAGGAGGCGCCCGACTTCTTGCTGTTTCCCGCAGTCGGCCCACTGGGGACGTGGTTCGCCTCGCTGGTGGGCACGGCGGGACTGGCGGGCAGGAAGCTGGGCTTCCAGCCCGGCGACGTCACCGTGGCCACGTATCAGGCCATGACCAAGGCCGTGAAGGCCATGCCCGCCACCGACCGGCCCAAGCTGCTGGCGGCGCCGCCCCTGGTGGAGCAGATGCGGACGGTGAAGGATGCCGAGGAACTGGCCGGGCTCCAGCGAGCGGTGGACCTGGCCGACGAGGCCTTCGAAGCGGTGGCGCGCCGCATCGAGCCGGGCTGGACGGAGACCCAAGTGGCCTGGGAGATCGAGAAGCACGTTCGAGAGCACGGCGGCGACGGAGTGTCGTTCGAGACCATCGTGGCCGCCGGGCCCTGGTCGGCCATGCCCCACGCCTACCCGCGCGCTGAGAAGCGCATCGAGGCGGGCGAGCCCATCATTATCGACATGGGGGCGCGCGTGGATGGCTACTGCTCCGACCTCAGCCGCACTCTTATCTTGGGGAAAGCCGACGGCCAGTTCGACAAGATCTACGATATCGTGCTCGCGGCCCAGGAGGCGGCGGAGGCTCTCATCCGCGCCGGCATGTCCGGTGAAGAGGCGCACCTGACGGCGCACAACGTCATCGCCGAGGCGGGCTACGGCGACAACTTCGGCCACGGCCTCGGCCACGGTGTCGGCCTCCAGGTGCACGAGGCGCCGCGTCTGGCTCGCACGTCCAAAGACGTCCTGGCCGAGGGGATGGTGTTCACCGTGGAGCCGGGCGTCTACGTCAGCGGATGGGGTGGCGTGCGCATTGAGGACATGGCGGTCATGGAGAACGGGCGGCCGCGAGTGTTGAGCCACGCTCCGAAGGTCAGCGTTCTCTAACGCTGGAGGGGGTGCGATGATCCAGGACCAGGCGGCGATCCAAGAGAAGGCGACTCAAGTCCTTCAAGAGAACACCGTCATGAACATGGCCACCCAGGGCGATCAGGGGCCCTGGTCTGCCACGCTGTACTTTGTGGAGGAGGGCTTCGACCTCCTGTGCCTCGTGGAAAGCGGCGGCCGCACGATGGCCAACATGAAGCGCAACCATCGGGTGGCCTTCACCATCAACCGCCAGACGCCGGACCGCTTCCTCCAGGGTTCGGGCACGGCCTACGTCATCGGGTTGCCGGCAGAGAACCCGGCGCTGTTCGACTCCATGTGTCGCAAGCAACCCCAGCTCCGCGAGTTTGTGACGAAGGTGCCGGGGCTGGTCATCGTCCGCATTGTCAACGAGCGGCTGGCCCTCTCCGACGTGCCCGCCGGGATCTTCCCCCGCGCGACCCTCGCGCGTCGCGGCGACGACTGGCTCCTGACCGGCGAGGCGCCTGCCCTGCGCGGGTGGCGGGCCTGGCTCATGGCCCTGCGCCCCTACTCATTCCCTGCCTCCGTGATGTCCATGCTGGTGGGCGTGGCCCTGGCCTATCGTGAGGACTTCTTCGATCTCCCCCTCTTCCTCCTGACCCTAGTGGGTGGCCTCTGCTTCCACGCCGGCGCCAACCTGGTGAATACGTACTTCGACTTTCAGCGGGGCCTCGATAGCGCCCGCGAGGCCGACGACCGCACGCTGGTGGACAGCATCCTGCGGCCGCGGCAGGTCCTGGCCTTCGCCGTAGGCCTGTTCCTCATCGGCGGCGGCATCGGCGGCTATCTGGTCTGGGAGAGCGGCTGGGAGATCCTGGCCCTAGGAGCCGCTGGACTGGCCCTGGGCGTCTTCTACACCGCGGAGCCGCTGGGCTTCAAGTACGTGGCTCTGGGCGACCTCGGCATCTTCGTCGCCTTCGGGCCGCTGCTGGTGCTGGGCGCCTACTTCGTCCAGACGGGGGAACTGGCCTGGCTGCCGTTCTTCTTCTCGATTCCGCTGGGCCTGATGGTGGACGCCATCCTCCACGGCAACAACTTCCGCGACGCCGAGGCCGACCGCCGCGTCGGCGGCCGCACGCTGGCCCAGTTCCTGGGCCAGCAGGGCTCGCGCTACGCCTACTGGCTCCTGCTGCTGAGCCCCTATGCCTTCGCCATCGGCTTCGCGGCCGCCGTCTCGCCCTGGATGCTCCTGCCTATCGCCAGCGTCCCCCTAGCTCTGCGTCTGGCTCGCTCGATCAACGTCAGTGGTGAGGAGCTGGGGCGGGCGCTGGCCTTTCTGCCCCAGCAGACTGCCCAGCTCGTCCTGCTGTACGGCGGGCTGCTGGCGCTGGGCGTCCTGGGAAGCGAGCTAGTATAGCGTTCGGGAGTCAAAGAACATGATCGATACGGGCGACCTGCGGCGCGGCATAACCATCGAGATGGACGGAGTCCTCTATCAGGTGGTGGAGTTCAACCATCTGAAGATGGGCCGCGGCAGCGCTCAGGTGCGGATGAAACTGAAAGACGTGCGCGCCGGTCACATCATCGAGCGGACGGTGCAGGCGGGCGCCAAATTCGCGCGGGCGCGCGTGGAGCGCCTGTCGGCCCAATACCTCTACGCCGACGGCGACCTGCACTACTTCATGAACACGGAGACCTTCGACCAGATCGTCCTCAACACGGCCCAGCTCGGCGACGCCATCAACTACCTCACGGAGAACGCCACCTGCGACCTGCTGACCTACGAGGACCAGCCCATCGGCATCGAGCTGTCGGCGGCGGTGGAGCTGGCGGTGGCGCAGACGGATCCCGGTCTGCGCGGCGATACGGCCCAGGGAGGCACAAAACCGGCCACGCTGGAGACGGGCCTCATCGTCCAGGTGCCTCTGTTCATCAACACCGGCGACCGGTTGAAGGTGGACACTCGCAGCGGCGAGTATCTGGGGAAGGCATAGGGGGCACGATCCTGTAGGGTGAGGTCTTGACCGAAGCTTCCGAACAGGCCCTCAAGATCCTGAGAGACGAGAGTCTCTTCCAGTGGTACCTGATCCCTCTTTTAGCCCTTGTGGTGTACGTCTATGCCGTCGAGGTTGAGCGGCGGAACTGGAGCGCCGTTTTCGCAGGGCTCGCCTTCTACGGGATGGACCTCTTCAATGAGATCTGGAATGCTCTGGTCTTGCACTTCACCGACCGGTCTGCAGTGTGGACTGCACCTGGTTCTACTGCCTATCTGATCTTTGTCGGGCTGACCATCGAGATAAGCTTTATGTTCGCGGTCTCAGGTATCATCTTCACGAAGATGCTCCCGAAGGACAAGAGCCTGAAGATCCTAGGCGTTCCCAACCGATGGTTCTTTGCTGTCGCCAATGCGATCTTCTGTGTCTTTGTCGAGGTGCTGCTGAACAGGGCAGACGTCCTCGTCTGGGAGTACCCCTGGTGGAATTTCCCAAACATCGGACTTATCTTCCTGTTGGGCTACCTCCCCTTCATGGCGGTGTCATTCTGGGTGTATGATATGGAGAAGATACGGAACAAAATCGCAGCAGTGCTTGTCATCTATGCTGTTGACCTGCCTGCCATAGCCCTCTTTGCAGGCCTGTTGGGGTGGATCTAGTTACGTTCAATGAGATGAGAGAAGTCTATTCGGTCAGCCAGCTCGCTACGTACCTGCGCGAGCTCCTGGAGGCCGACCTCCATCTGGCCGACCTCTGGGTGGAGGGCGAGGTCTCTAACCTGTCGCGCTCCGCTGCCGGTCACACCTACTTCACACTTAAGGACGAGTTCGCCCAGATGCGCTGCGTCATGTTCCGCCGCCAACACGGCGGCGGAACCGACCTGGAGAACGGGGTGCAGGTGGTAGCCCACGGCCGCATCTCCTTCTTCGAGAGGCGGGGCGAGCTGCAACTGAACGTCGACTTCCTCCAACCGGCGGGCGTGGGCATCTGGCAAGCCCAGTTCGAGCGCCTCAAGGCCCAGCTGGAGGAGGAGGGCCTGTTCGATCCCTCACGCAAGCGGCCGCTGCCCAGCTTCCCGCAGACCATCGGCGTCGTCACCTCGCCCACGGGCGCCGTCTTCCACGACATCTGCCAGATCGTCGGCCGGCGCTGGCCGCTGGCGGAGATCGTCCTAGCGCCTACACCAGTGCAGGGCGACCAGGCGGCGCCGGGCATCGTCGACGCGCTGGCGGCTCTCAATCGGGAGCCCGATATCGACGTCATCATCCTGGCGCGCGGCGGCGGCTCGATGGAGGAGCTCTGGCCCTTCAATGAAGAGACAGTGGCGCGGGCCATCTACGCCAGCCGCCTGCCGGTGATCTCGGCCGTGGGGCACGAGACCGACTACACCATCGCCGACTACGTAGCCGACCGGCGGGTGCCCACGCCCTCGGCGGCGGCCGAGCTGGTGGTGCCCGACCGGGCGGAGATCGGCCGCCAGCTAGCGGGCTACCAGGTGGCGATGACCGGCTGGCTGGCCGGCCAGGTGGCGCGCCGCCGCGGCGAGGTGGAGCGCATGGCCCTTGACCTGCGCCGCGCTGCCCCCGACACCGCTCGCCAACGGGAGCGGGTGGCTGCCCTGCTGCGCGGCGCAGCGCGGGCGGCAGCCCAGGCCGTGAGCGGCCGCCGCGAAGGGGTGAACGCCTGCGCCATCCAGCTTCGCTCTCTGGACCCGCGGGCCACACTGGCCCGCGGCTACGCGATCGTCCAGCGGCGGGCCGACGGACGCGTGGTGGTGAGCGCAGGGCAGGTGAAGGCGCGCGACCGCCTGGACGTCCACGTGAGCGACGGCAGCTTCCCGGCGGAGGTGTCGAAGCAGTATGGCTTCTGAGCCCGCCGAGTCGTTCGAAGAGGCGTTCCGCCGGCTCGAGGAGGCGGTGGCCAAGCTCGAGGAGGGCGGCGTTCCTCTGGAAGAGGCGCTGGCCCTCTACGAGGAGGGGATGCGGCTGGCCCAGCGCTGTCAAGAGACGCTGGACCAGGCCGAGCTGCGCGTGACCCGTCTTCAGGAGGCGTTCGCCGCCTATCGCGACGAGGGCAACCGCTCGCTGCGTGAGGAAGTCCTGCCCTACCCCGAGGAGGACGAGCCTCTTGCTGAAGGCTGACCTCCACACCCACACCTACTTCTCGCGCGACGCCCTCACCTCGCCCGAGAAGTCCGTGCAGGCCTGCCGGAGGCGGGGGATCAACTGCGTGGCCGTCACCGAGCACAACAACATCGCCGGCGCCCTGGCGGTGCAGAAGATCGCCCCCTTTACGGTGATCATCGGCGAGGAGGTGCGCAGCAGCGAGGGGGAGATTATCGGCCTCTTCCTGCTTGAGCAGGTGCCCGGCGGCCTCAGCCCCGAGGAGACGGTGCGGCGCATCAAGGAGCAGGGCGGGCTGGTGGTCATCCCGCACCCGTTCGATGGCTTCCGCGGCCACTTGCGCGAAGAGGCGCTTCAGCGCATCCTGCCCCAGGTGGACGTGATCGAGGTGTTCAACGCGCGCATCACCTATCGCCGCGACAACGAACGGGCCGCCCGTTTCGCCGCCGAGCACGGCCTGCCGGCCTCGGCGGGCAGCGATGCTCACTCCGCCTGGGAGACGGGGCGCACGTACGTGGAGATGTCGGAGTTCCAGGGGCCGCGCGAGTTCCTGGAGGCGCTGCGCCAGGGGCGAGTAGTGGGGCGCACCTCCACCCCGCTGGTGCACCTGTTCAGCCGCTGGGCGGCCATCCGGCGTCGCCTGGGCTGGCGGCCGGTGGCGGCGCCGAGCGGGTCCTGAGGAGAGAGCCTTTGCTCACCATCGGCTGGTTCTCTACCGGGCGGGACGAGGCGGCCCGCGACCTCCTGCGGGCGGCCTGGGAAGCGATCCAGCGCGGCGAGCTGAAGGCGAGCATCGCCGTCGTCTTCAGCAACCGCGAGCGGGGGCAGGACCCCGAGAGCGATCGTTTCTTCGACCAGGTGGAGGGTTACAACATACCCCTGGTCTGCCTGTCGGGTCGCCGCTTCCGGGACGAGCGACGGGCGGTGCCCGCGCGCGCCGGTGAGGCGCTGCCGGCCTGGCGCCTGGAGTACGACCGGGCGGCGATGCGGCTGCTGGAGCCGTACCCGTTCGACCTGGGGGTGCTGGCCGGCTACATGCTCATAGTGACGGAGGAGATGTGGCGCCGTCCCCTGCTCAACCTCCACCCGGCGGAGCCGGGAGGGCCGGCCGGCACCTGGCAGGAGGTGATCTGGCAGCTCATCGAGCAGAGAGCGTCGCGGGCGGGGGTGATGATGCACTTGGTCACCGGAGTGCTCGACGAGGGCCCGCCCGTCACCTATTGTACGTACACCATTCGCGGCCCGGCCTTCGACCCGCTGTGGGCGGAAGTGGAGGGTCGCAGCGTGGAACAGGTGCAGGCGGAGGAAGGCGAGGCCAACCGGCTATTCCGCGAGATCCGCCGCCAGGGCGTCTTGCGTGAGCTGCCCCTGGTGGTGGCCACCCTCTGCGCCTTCGCCGATGGCAAGGTGCGAATCGAAGAAGGCCGCGTCGTGGGCGCCGACGGCCGGCCCATGCCCGCCTACGACCTGACGGCGGAGATCGACCGCCTGGTGGAAGTGAGTTCGTAGTCATGACCGACGGCTCGCTGCGCTGCATCGCCTTCGACCTCGAGGGGCCGCTCACGTCCCAGGACGCCGCCTTCGAGCTCATGGGACAGGTGCCCGGCGGGCACGAGGTCTTTCGCGCTATCAGCCGCTACGACGATATCCTGGCTCTGTCCGGCCGCCCGGACTACGAGCCCGGCGATACGCTGGCCCTCATCGTACCGTTCCTCCTGCGCCACCGCCTGGGTGCGGCCGACATCCAGAGGCTGGCCGAAGGCGCGCCGCTGATCCAGGGCGCGCGTGAGGTCATGGAGCGCCTGACCGCCGACGGCTACCAGGTGTGCTGCATCACCACTACGTACGAGCAATACGCCTGCCGCCTGACCAAGCGCCTCGGCCTGCCCGCCGAGCGGGTGGCCTGCACCGCCTTCCCCATCGACGAGCTACGCGCTCGCCTGGGCGACGCCGACCTGGCGGCGGTGGACCGGGTGGAGGTCGCCTTGCTGAAGCTGGACATCGAGAAGGACGAAGAGCGCCTGCGCGATCTGCTGGACGCCTTCTACTGGCAGGCGCTGCCGGGCACACCCTTGGGCGAGGCCGTCGCCGCTGTGAAGCCGGTGGGGGGCAAGCGGAAGGTGCGGGCGCTGGGCCAGTTCGCGAGGGCCTGGCAGTTCGATCTCTCCCGCTGGGCGGTGGTGGGAGACAGCATCACCGACAACGCCATGCTGACGGCGGTGTGCATCGCCAACGGGTTGGCCACCGCCTTCAACGGCAACCGCTACGCCCTGGAGTGTGGGAACGTGGGCGTGGCCTCGCTGTCGCTCGCCGACGTCCTGCCGCTGGTAAAGGCGTGGGAGGAAGGCGGCCTCGACGGCGCGCGCCGGTTCGTATCACGCGGGGCCAAGCCGCCGGACGCCGACGGGCCCCACTATCACTGGCTGGCAGGTGAAGACATCGCCGAGGCCGTCGATGTGCACGCCCGCTTCCGGCGCCTGGTGCGCCAGGCGGCGGCGGCCCTGGGGTGAGCATGCCCTCCTTCGACGTTGTCGGCCTGGGCGCCCTCAACGTGGACCGCATCTACAGCGTGCCCCGCGTGGTTACTGACGGCGCGGAGCTGATCCAGGAGGGCACGGCCGCCGCCGGCGGCAGCTCGGCGAACACTGTCTACGGGCTGGCCAGGCTGGACCTGCGCTGCGGCTTCGTCGGCGCGGTGGGGGATGAGGACGCTGAGATCGTCCTCGCTTCCTTCACGGAGGTGGGAGTCGATACCAGCCGCATCGTGCGCAAGCCGGGGGCGGCCACGGCCACGGTCTTCGCGTTCGCCGACCCGATGGGACGGCGGGCAATGTACGTGTACCCGGGGGCCAACGCTCTGTTCGCCCCGGGAGACGTCGATGCCGCCTACCTCGCGGACTGTCGCCTGCTGGTGATATCTTCTTTTGCCGGCGAGGTGCCCCTGGCCGTCCAGAAGACAGCCGTACGGGCGCTGCCCAAGACGGCCCTCCTCGCGCTATCGCTGGACGCCCTCTGGGCCCACGCTGGACTGGAAGCCCTAGCGGAGCTGGTGGCCCGTTCGACCGTTGTCTTCGCCAACGCCGACGAGCTAGGTGAGCTCACTGGCCGGAAGCTTCCCGCCGCCGCCGAGGTTCTGCTGGCGTTGGGCTGTCGCACGGTGGTGGTGACCTTCGGCAGTGGCACGGAGCGTCCGCCCTGGATGGCGGCCGAGCCCCAGGGCGTGGCGGGAGCGCCGGTCGTGTGCTGGATGGCCACCGGCGAGGGCCAGTGGGCGCTGGCGGCGCATCCGACTCACGAAGGGACGGTGGTGGACGGCACCGGCGCCGGCGACGCCTTCGCCGCCGGCTTCCTCTGGGGCTACCTGGCCGGCGAGCCGCTCCTGCGCTGCGCCTCGCTGGGGCACGTGGCCGCCGGCTTCTGCCTCGAGCGCATGGGCTGTCGCGCCGGCCTGCCCGCGCGGGAGGCGCTCCTGTCGCGCCACGCCAGGCACTTCCCCGTAGGCGAGCCGTGAACTCCGTCGAATTCCGCTCACCCTGAGCTTGTAGAAGGGTGAGCGGGGGCTAGCCCAATGGGGCGCAGCGAGCAGCGCCCCTATCGGCCGTTGCTCACGTCCGTCGAAACACGACGACCGTTGTCGGCGGTGGGGACGGACGCTATAATGGGGCCACCTTAGGGCCCCACGGGTGCAGCCCACGGGCGTAGGAGGCGATCCATGCGTTGCTCTAACTGCGGCGGTCTCTCTTCGCTGGACGATAACTTCTGCCGCAAGTGCGGCGCTACTATGCGCAACGTGCGCCTGCCCGCAGCCCGCAACGGCTCGAACCTGCCTGCCGTCAGCCGCGGCGGTGGCAGCGTGCTGCCGGCCATGGCCCAGGGCGCGGCCATCTTCGCCCTGAGCGCCGCCTTCCCCATCCTGGTGCGCGTGCTGGCCAGCCGGGTCGTCCGCCTGCCGCTGGTGCTGGCGCGCCCCTTCCTGCGCTGGCCCAAGATGTCGACGAAGAAGGCGGCGCGACTGCCGGTGCGGCGGGAGGAACTGGAAGACGAGCCGGGGGTCATCTACGCCTTCCGCGAGACCGTATTCATCAAGAAGATCATCCTGCGCCGGTGAGGCCTGGGACGCGGTCTCCAGCAAGGCGCGGCGTTTGGGCTGCGCCTTGGTGCTAGGAGGGGTTGAGGCCGATGGCCAACGTGGGCCTGGTGGTGGACATGGTGCGCGGTTTCTGCGAGGAGGGTCGTCCCCTCTATGTGGGCGAGACGATCCGCCAGATCGTCGAGCCCATCCGTCGCCTGCTGGCTGAGGAGCGGGCGCGCGGCTCATCGATCATCTTCCTCTGCGACAACCACGCCCCGGACGACGCCGAGTTCCAGATGTTCCCGCCCCACTGCATCCGCGGCAGTGAGGAGGCGCAGGTCATCCCCGAGCTGCGGGAGTTCGCCGGCGAGGTGATCCCCAAGGCGCGCTTTAGCGGCTTCTACGGCACAAACCTGGATCACCGCCTGCGGGAGCTCATGCCCGACAAGGTCATCGTGGTGGGCGACTGCACGGACATCTGCGTGATGTACACCGTGGCCGATGCCCGCAATCGTGACTACCCGGTTGAGGTGCCCGCCGACTGCGTCGCCACCTTCGATCCCGAGGCCCATCGTTTCGCCCTGGGGCACATGGAGAAGATCCTGGGGGCGAAGGTGGTGGCCGCGTCGGAAGCGCCCCGGAAGACAGCCCGTTGAGCGAATCGCCCGTACCGCTTTCCCCCGAGCTCCTCTCCGGCGAGACCTCCGACGTTTACTTCCTGCGCACGCACCGGATCATGGAAGAGGAGGGGGTCAACCCGCGCGTGACCATGGAGGTCTTCCCCAGCGGCGACGGCATCCTTTGCGGCATGCGGGAGGTGCTGGCCCTTCTGGGCAAGGCGCTGCCCTCCGGCGCCGAGGTGTGGGCGCTGAGCGAGGGCGAGTCGTTCCGCCTCAAGGAGACCGTACTGCGCATCACGGCCCCCTATCTCTCCTTCGGCATCTACGAGACGGCGATGCTGGGGATTCTGGCTCACGAGAGCGGCTGGGCGACCGCCGCTCGCCAGTGCGTGGAGGCGGCCCCGGGCGTGCCCATCGCCAGCTTCGGCGCGCGCCACGTCCACCCGGCGGTGGCGGCGATCATGGACTACGCGGCCACCGTCGGCGGCTGCGTCTCCTGCTCCACACCTTTGGGGGCCAAGCTGGCAGGCGTGCCTGCCTCGGGGACGATGCCCCACGCCATGATCCTCTGCTTCGGCGACACGGTGCGGGCGGCCCTGGCCTTCGACAAGCACATGCCGCCCGACGTACCGCGCATCGTTCTGGTGGACACCTTCCACGACGAGCCCGAGGAGGCGCTGCAGGTCGCCGAGGCCCTGGGCAATCGTCTCGAGGGCGTGCGGCTGGACACCCCCGGCGAGCGTGGCGGGGTGACGCTCGACCTGGTGAAGGAGGCCCGCGCCCGCCTGGATCTGGCCGGCTTCCGGCACGTCAGGATTGTCGTCAGCGGCGGCGTCACTCCGGAGCGCATCCGCGAGTTCCTGGCCGAAGGGGCGCCGGTAGATAGCTTCGGCGTGGGCAGCTACATCAGCGGCGCCCGCCCGATCGACTTCACGGCCGACATCAAGGAGGTCGAGGGCAGGCCGGTGGCCAAACGAGGCCGCATCCCCGGCATCATCGCTAACCCGCGGCTCCAGCGGGCGATCTAGCACCTCTGTTCCCGTTGACAAGCCCAACCTCGGCCCGATAATTGGGGCTAGCCCCCAGCAATCCTTCTTTGAGGCAGGCTGAAGATGAGTTGGCGCATGGCTTGGGCCATCCCCTGGCTTCTGGCAGCGTTCCTACCGGTGCTGCTAACCCAGAGGAGCACGGCCCAAGACGACAATCTGCTCATCAACGGCGGCTTTGAGGACGGCACCGCAGGCTGGCTGGCCATCGGCGGCGAACTAACGGCCAGCGACGCCTTCGTGCGCAGCGGCTCATATGCCGGCGTGTTCGCTACCGCACAAGTCCGAGCCGAGCCGCGCCAGTGCATGTCCGTTGCCCCGTCCAGCGACTACGAGTTCCGGGGCTACGCCACCCGCCGCCAAGGAGACCTCAAGTCGAGCCTTCGTCTCAGGGTTCTGTGGTGGGATCAAGGCAACTGCCTGGGGCAGAAGCTGTGGACCCATGATTCGCCGATGGTGACACTGGATGAAGAGGGACGCTGGTATGAGCTGGCGTTGGGCGGGAGGTCACCCGATGCCGCCCGCTCCGCCTATCTTACGATCGAGGTTCAGGAAAGCGGCGTCACCGTCTATCTGGACGACTTTGCCGTCAGCGGGCCTGCGGCCCCCGCGGAGACACCCACGCCGGAGCCGCCGGCATCGGCGTCGCCGACGCGCACCGCCTCGCCGGCGGCGACACATCAGCCGCCTACCCCCTCGCCGTCGGCGACACCCCACATCTCGCCGACGGCCTCGAGCTGGCAGAGGACGCCCGTTCCCGTACAAGGCGCGCTGCGCAACGGCGGCTTCGAAGACGTGGGCTCTGGGGGGCGGCCCTCGTTCTGGCAGAAGTACGGCGGCGAGCTGGCCCGCACCAACAGCGAGCACTTCGAGGGGCAGTTCGCCGCTGCGCTCAGCAGCCAAACGAGCTCGACCAAGTGGGCCTATCAAATCGTAACTGTGCAAGGGGGCAAGGCCTACCTCCTGAGTGCCTATGCCCTGAAGGCCGACCCGGCGGTGGCCGCTGCTTATCTGCGTCTCTCCTGGTACGCCAGCCCGGACGGCAGCGGCCAGGCCATCGATAGCGCCGACTCCACTGAGCACCTAACGGATGGCTCCCCTGGGTTCCGCTTCCTGACCACCGGCGCGGTTGTTGCGCCTGCGGAGGCGGCCAGCGCCAAGGCCCGCCTTATGCTTGACCCCGCCGGTGAGGCGCCGGGCACCACCTACTTCGACGCGGTGACCTTTGAAGAGACGGCACTCCCGGAGCCGACGCCCTCTCCAACAGCGACACCTCGTCCTGTTGACGACGAGCAGACCCCTACGCCTCCTTCGCCTACTGTCACCGGCTCAGCCGTTGCTTCAACATCTGAGCCGCGCCGTGCGCCTGCGCCAGCTGGCGGCGCCACTACTCCCCGGCCGTCGCCGACGGGGGTCGACGGCGCCGGGAAACCTACGCCAGCGGTGCTGGGCGCCGCGCGGGGGCCCGTGGCGACCGCGACAGCGGCGGCGGCAGCCACCCGCGTACCTGCTTCCGTCTACCGGCAGCGCAAGTCCGACTCGTCGGTGGGGGGTGGAGCGGCCGCGCGCGCAGGGAGCGTTGGGGGCGGCCTCTCGCCCCAACTTCTGGCCCTGGCGGCTGGTGTGCCGGCCCTGGCTGGGGCAGGCGCGGGAGTCTACTACTGGCGGTGGCGCAGGGCTCGCCTTCGATAGGCTGTTTGCGGTAACCTATAGCCGTGGTAGGAGCGCGTCGGCGGGCCGCGTGCGTGAAGCTTCCCCGCACCATCGCCATCGACGGGCCCAGCGCTGCTGGGAAGAGCAGCGTGGGCTACCGAGTGGCCCAGCGGCTGGGATATCCCTTCTTGGATACGGGCGCCATGTATCGGGCCCTCACCTGGCTGGCTCTCCAGCGCGGCGTTGATATCGAGGACGCCCAGGCTCTGGGCCACCTGGCCCGCCAGGTGGACGTGCGGCTGGAGCCACCGCTGCCCGGCTCGCCGGAGCGCTGTACCATCTGGGTGGACGGCGAGGACCTGACACCGATGCTGCGGCGGCCAGAGGTGGAGGCGGCGGTCTCGCTGGTATCGAGAGCGCCGGCCCTGCGGCGGGCCATGGTGGGCATCCAGCGGCGGCTGGCTCGGCGCGGCTCACTGGTGATGGCCGGCCGCGATATCGGCACCGTGGTCCTGCCCAGAGCGGATCTAAAGATATACCTGGATGCCTCCATGGAGGAGCGAGTGCGGCGGCGGGGAAAGGAGATGGCTGCTCTCGAGCGGGCGGTCTCGGTGGCAGAGGTGAGGCGCAACATCCTTCACCGCGATAGCATCGACTCGAGCCGAAAGACCGCGCCCCTGCGCCCGGCCGCGGACGCCACCATAATCGACACGGATGACATGAGCGAGGAGCAGGTGGTGGAGCGAGTGATGGCCCTGGCGGAGGCCAAGGCATGCTGACGGTGGTCTTCTACTGGCTGGCCGCGTCCTTCTTCCGCCTTTGCGTGCTCATTTGGTCGCGGCGGGAGGTGTTGGGGCTGGAGAATGTGCCCCGGCACGGGCCGGCCATCCTGGCCTCCAACCACCTGAACCTGGCCGACCCGCCGCTCATCGTGGCGCTGGTGCCGCGCCGGCTCATCTTCATGGCCAAGCTCGAGCTGTGGAGTACGCCCGTTGTCGGGTGGCTGTACGGGCTCGGCGGGTGCATTCCTGTGCGGCGCTTCGAGGCCGACGTGGGGGCCCTGCGACGGGCAGAAAAGGTGTTGCGCCAGGGCCACGTGCTGGTCATGTTCCCCGAGGGCACCCGCAGCGGTCACCCCGGCCTGGGCAAGGGCCATCCGGGCACGGCCGTCATCGCCCTGCGCAGCGGCGTACCCATCGTGCCCGTAGGCGTGAGCGGGACAGAGGTGGTGAGCCTTCCCGGCTGCTTCCTGCGCCGGACGCCGGTGCGCATCATCTTTGGTCAACCGTTCACGCTGCCCCGCGGCCGGCGCCTCACGACTGAGCTGGCCGAGGAGAGCACGGAGCGGATCATGAAGGAGATCGCGGCGCTGCTGCCCGAGGCCTATCGGGGGAGATACGCCGGTGTCACGACGAGGACGAAGCAGCACGCGGAGCGGGTGGCTCGGCCGGGGGAGTAGGTGTGGCGTGGAGATCTTGCTGGCGCGGGACATGGGCTTCTGCTGGGGCGTGCGACGGGCCATCGACATGATGGAGAAGGCTGCGCAGGAGCGAGGCCAGATCATTAGTCTGGGCCCCATCGTCCACAACCCGCAGGTGGTGGCCTCTTTGGGGGACAAGGGAGTGCAGGTGGCCAACAACCTCGAGAGCGTGGACGGAGCGCCGGTGGCCATCACTGCCCACGGCGTGGGGCCGACGGTATTGGAGGAAGCGCACGCCCGCGGCCTGGACGTGGTCGACACCACTTGCCCTATCGTCACTCGCTCCCAGCGCTGGGCCCGCAAGCTGGCGGAGAACGGCTTCACCGTCATCGTCTACGGCGACGCCGACCACCGCGAGGTGATGGGCGTTCTGAGCTGGGCCGGCAAGCAGGGCTTCGCCCTGACCGAGGACAACTTGGACTCCCTGCCGGAGAAGCTGTCCTCGCGGGTAGCGGTGATCTCCCAGACCACTCAGAGTCCCGCCCGCTTCGCCGCCTTCGTCGCCCGCCTGCTGGAGCGCTGGCTGGATCACATCAACGAACTGCGGGTCATCAATACGCTCTGCGGTGTTACCGCCAACCAGCAGACGGCGGCCCAAGAACTGGCCCAGGAGGTGGACCTGATGCTGGTCATCGGCGGGCGCAACAGCGCGAACACCCGTCACCTCGTGGAGGTCTGCCAGCAGGAAGGCGTGGAGACCCACCACATCGAAACGGCGGCGGAGATGGAGGCCCACTGGTTCGACGGGCGGGAGCGTGTCGGCGTGACGGCCGGCGCCTCGACGCCCGATTCGGCGGTGGAGGCAGTCGTGCGACGGATCCAGGAGTTGGTGCAGGGTTGACGGTGGCCGATGGCGCTCAGTGATCTGCGCCGTTCTGATCGAGCGATGTCCGAGCAGGACAGCGTGGCACTGCTCCAGCGTGCGCTTGTGGGAAGAATCGGTACCATTGACGCTGAAGGGACGCCCTACATCGTGCCCTTGAACTTCATCTATGAGCACGAGGGGTGCCGGATTCATCTGCACCTGGCCAGACAACGGGGGCACCTGGCCTCGAATCTGGAGTTTTCGCCCAAGGTCTGTTTTGAAGTCGACGAGCCCGGCCCGCTCATAGCGACGGGCGAGGCTGGTTGTGACACGGACCAGGTATACGAGAGCGTTGTATGCTTCTGTCGAGCCAGGACGGTATCGGACGAACGTGAGAGGGAACGGATAGCCAGGCTGTTTCTCCGGAAGTACATCGACGAGAACATGCCGGGCCGGTCGTACGAGCCCCGGCTGGTGTGGCTCGGCGCCGCCGACTTTGTCACTATCGACATCGGGGTCTTGACTGGCAAGCGCTGTCCACCGCCCTGATGCTTTCGCCGCGGGAGATCGGCGATGTGCGGGATCATAGGCTACACGGGGAATAGGCCGGCGGCGCCCCTCCTCCTCGAGGGGCTGCAGCGTCTTCAGTACCGCGGCTACGACAGCGCCGGCCTCGCTGTGCTCGGTACCGACGGCGGGCTGATCGTTCGCAAGAGCGTGGGAAAGCTGAGCGCTCTCGCCTCCAGCCTGCAGGATGGCCTACCTGAAGGCTCGTTGGGCATCGGCCACACCCGCTGGGCCACACATGGCCGCCCCAGCGATATCAACGCTCATCCTCATCAGGACTGTGGCGGCGAGGTGGTGGTCATCCACAACGGGATCGTCGAGAACTACCGGGCGCTGAAGGAGATGCTGCTGGCCAAAGGCCACACATTCCGCTCGGAGACAGATACGGAGGTCATCCCCCATCTCATCGAAGAGGCCCTGAAGGAGGGTGGCAGTCTGGAGGCGGCGGTGGGACGCGCGATGCGCCAGATGGAGGGCGCCCACGCCCTGGTGGCGTTTACCCGGCGCGAGCCAGGGAAGCTGGTGGCGGCGCGGGCGGGTAACGCCGGCGGCGTGGTGGTGGGCTACGGTCGGGACGAGATGTTCCTGGCCAGCGATCTGCCGGCCCTCCTGCCCCACACCCAGATCGTCGCCTTCCTGGCCGACGGCGAGATCGCCGCGGTCACTCCCTGTGGCGCATCGTATCTGACCGCCGCCGGCGAGAAGCTAACGAAGGAAGCGCAGACCGTCTCTTATGACCCCCTCTCGGCCGCTCGCGGCAACTACAAGCACTTCATGCTCAAGGAGATCTGCGAGCAGCCGGAGTCTGTCCTGGACACCATCCGCGGGCGCGTCCTCTTCGATCAGCCTGCTCTGGTTCTGGAGGACGTGGCTATCCCGCGGCGGCGCCTGCGCCAGATCAAGCGCGTGGTGCTGGTGGGCATGGGTACCAGCCTGCACGCCGCTATGGTCGGCCGCCACTACATCGAGGAGATCGCCAGGATGCCGGCCGAGGTGGACAACGCCTCGGAGTTCCGTTATCGGGGGCCGTTGTTGGGCCCGGATACGCTGATCATCGCCGTTGGCCAATCCGGGGAGACGGTGGACACCCTGGCCGCCATGGACGAAGCCCGTCGCCAGGGGGCGCTCCAGATCACCGTGTGCAATGTAGTGGGCAGCCAGGCCACCCGCGTCGCCGACGGTGTCGTCTACACCCGCTGCGGGTTGGAGGTGGGGGTCTGCAGCACCAAGACGTTCACCGCCGCCATCGTCGCACTCTACCTGCTGGCCTGCTATCTGGCCCAGGAGCGGGAAGTAGTGGGCGGGGACGGAATGAGGGCGCTCCTCGACCCCTTGGCCCGCCTGCCGTCCCTGGTGGGACGGGTGACTCAGCGCGACGCAGAGTACGAGCGGCTGGCCCACCGCTTCTTCCGCTATGACAATTTCCTCTATCTGGGCCGCGGGCTCCAGTTCCCGATCGCCATGGAGGGGGCGCTGAAACTTAAGGAAGTGAGCTACATTCACGCCGAGGGCTACCCGGCTGGCGAGATGAAGCACGGGCCCATCGCCCTCATCGACCAGGAGATGCCGGTCGTGGCCATCGCTGTGCGGGATGGCCTCTACGACAAGATGATGAGCAACGTCCAACAGGTGAAGGCGCGGGAAGGGACGGTCATCGCCCTGGCCAGCGAGGGGGACGAGGAACTGGCCCGCCAGGCAGACCACGTCCTCTACCTGCCCCAGGCCTCGCCGCTGCTCATGCCGGTGCTCACGGCCATCCCCCTCCAGTTCTTCGCCTACCACATAGCTGTGCGCCGCGGCTGCGACGTGGACCAGCCCCGCAACCTGGCCAAGACGGTGACGGTGGAGTAGACGTCGTCGCACTAGTCTCCGGGCAGGATTCTCTCGTCAAGTAGGGTATTGTGATAATTTTCCCAAAGTGTTACGATGAAGGTGAGGTGGCAAGCTCCGCACCAGCTAGCCGCGACCCCTTGGCCACGACGGGGAAGGCCGCAAGCCCTTCCCCGTCGTGTTTTGATGGAATTACTGCCCCGACCGCGAAACGAATGACCGTCGCGTTCGTCTATCATTAGCGTAGCGATAATTAAGGACGCAATTCTAACTGGACAGCCTCGACACCGGTGCTATAATCCGATGCGTAATGGGTAAGATTCCCACTACGGGCGGGCCCCCTTAGTTCAGGAGGAGAGTCTCATGACACAAGAGAAGCGGACCATCGCATGGTTCGCCGAGGTGGGCAAAGAAGACATAGGCTTAGCCGGTGGCAAGGGCGCCAACCTCGGAGAGATGACCAGAGCGCGGATCCCCGTTCCGCCAGGGTTCATCGTTACCGCCGACGCGTATCGTCGCTTCCTGGCGGCCTCCGGTCTCCGGCCCACCATCGAGAAGCTCGTCTCCCCCCTGGACTATAACGACAGCGCTCAACTCCAGAGGGTCTCCCGGCAGATCAAGGATCGCATCGTCACCGTGCCCGTACCCGAAGATATCATTCGGGACATCAAGGAGGCCTATCGCCAGTTGGGCGGCGGCTCAGTGGCGGTGCGAAGCTCCGCCACGGCCGAGGATCTGAAGGAGGCCTCCTTCGCCGGCCAGCAGGCGACCTTCCTCAACGTGAGCGGCGAGGACGCTGTGGTAGAGGCGGTGCGCGGTTGCTGGGCATCGCTGTTCGAGGCGCGGGCCATCTTCTACCGCCACGACAAGGGATTCGACCACCTGTCGGTGGCCATCGCCGTGCCGGTGCAGCGCATGGTCCAGTCCAACTGCTCGGGGGTAATGTTCACTGTCGAGACGGACACGGGCGACCGCTCGAAGATCGAGATCGAGGCAGTGTGGGGGCTGGGCGAGGCCATCGTCTCCGGCGAGACGACGCCCGACAACTACCGCGTGGACAAGGAGAGCCTGCGCATTCTCAGCAAGCGGGTTGTAGACCAGGACCGCCAGCTCATTCGTAACCCCGAGACCACCGATCACGGCGAGGCCAACCTATGGCTGCCGGTGCCCGGCGAGCTGCGCCAGCAACAGAAGCTGAGCGATGAGCAGATCGTCGCCCTGGCGCGCATCGGCCGGGGGGTCGAAGAGCACTACGGCCGCCCCCAGGACATCGAGTGGGCGGAAGAAGGCGGCGAGCTGTATATCGTCCAGTCACGAGCGGTGACCGTACTGACCGAGCGGGGGGGGGTAGACGAGGAAGGGGAGGCGGAGACGGCGCCGGTGCTTCTGAACGGCGCCGCGGCCAGCCCCGGTGTGGCGGCCGGCCCGGTGAGGGTGGTGGTTAGCGCCTCGGAGATCGATATCGTCCGGCAGGGCGATGTCCTGGTGGCCGAGATGACTACCCCCGACTTCGTGCCGGCTATGAAGCGCGCGGCGGCTATCGTCACCGACCGCGGCGGCCGCACTGCCCACGCCGCCATCGTCAGCCGTGAGCTGGGCATCCCTTGTGTGGTAGGGACCGGCGCGGCGACGGCCACCTTGAGGCAAGACCAGCTGGTGACGGTGGATGGCTCGAAGGGCAAGGTGTACGAGGGCCGGGCCGAGGCGCGTCTGGCCTGGGCCGTGCAGGAGAAGGAGCGCTGGTCGGCGGTGGCCGCCATCGAGACCCGCACGCGGGTCTACGTGAACCTGGCCGAGCCGGACCTGGCCGACGTGGTGGCCGCTCGCAATTGCGACGGCGTGGGCCTGCTGCGGGCCGAGTTCATCATCGCTCAGATCGGGGAGCACCCACAGCTGGCCATCGACGAGGGGCGGTCCGAGGTGTACATCCAGAAGCTGGCGGAAGGGCTGCGCAAGTTCGCCAGCGCCTTCGCCCCGCGCCCGGTGATCTATCGCACTACCGACTTCAAGACCAACGAGTACCGCAACCTGCGCGGCGGCGAGAAGTACGAGGAATTCGAAGAGAACCCGATGATCGGCTACCGGGGCGCGTCTCGCTACATTCGCGACATCGACATCTTCCGGCTGGAGATCGAGGCCATCAAGCGGGTGCGCAAGCAGTACCCGAATCTGTGGGTGATGATCCCCTTCGTGCGGACGCCGCTGGAGCTGGCGGGCGTGAAGCGAGTGATGGAGCAGGAGGGGCTGGCCCGGTCGCCGGACTTCAAGCTGTGGATGATGGCCGAGGTGCCGTCCAACGCCCTGATCCTGGACAAGTTCATCGACGTGGGGATCGACGGCATCTCCATCGGCTCGAATGACCTGACGCAGCTGGTGCTGGGCATCGACCGCGACAACGAGCGCTTCGCCAAGGAGTTCGACGAGCGGAATGAGGCGGTGATGTGGGCGCTGGAGCGGCTGATCAAGACGGCCAAGGCGCGGGGCATCACGTCCTCTATCTGTGGTCAGGCGCCGTCGGATTACCCGGAGCTGACGCAGAAGCTGGTGGAGTGGGGCATCACGTCGGTGTCCGTGAACCCGGACGTCATCGACAAGGCGCGGGCGACTATCGCCCAGGCGGAGGCGCGGCTGGCGCAGACGGCGAAGGTGTAGAGAGGTGGTGATCCTGCGGGTTGTCCGCCTTGCGGACTCCGCCTCTGGCGGAGAAACCCGCAGCTGACAGGGCCGACTGACCTTCGTTCGACGTTCGGGGGAAAATCGAAATTTCGGGGGCCTCCCGCCATCGGCGGGAGGCCCTTGTTTTTGATTGTTTGGCTCGCGAGGTAGCGGGCGAGGAGGCGGACGCCGCGCTGGGTGAGGGGCGGCGGCGGCGGGAGCTCTCAGACTTCTTCGATTTCGGCTTTCCCCGCATTGGTTTTGACGTTCTCTGCTGCTCGTCTGGCGTGAGCCTTGCTGGCGAATGACTCACCTGAAGAGGCAACGGTTTGACCGTTGCTGGCAACGAGGCGCCACCGATAACTCCCCTTGGCGTCAGCGTAAATCTCAAACTTCATACCGGTCCCCTCTTGTCCTGAGCCTGACTTGCGAAGAGTTCGAGTCTCAACTTCAAGATCTCGGTGTTCAGGAGCCCTGAGTGCGCGAGCACGTCCAGGGGGAGTCGCTCGCCAGGGTACTCCCTGCTCCACTTGTCAGCTAGCCACTTAAGATCAGCTGCGGTCATCAGCGCAATCTCAGTGCCAGGGGGACAGTTTGCCTTTAGCGCTAGTGCCCTACCCGCGCTGTCACTGGTAAACTCGCCGGAGAATACGAGGAACGGACAGACGACATCAAGGGCTTCCTTAGCTACGTACTGCAGGAACTGGGCGCACTTCGGCTCCGTCAGCGCATAGGGCTTTAGCGCGCTCTTGCAATCCCACAGAACCATCCGCCCCTTCTTCGCCACCACCCCGCCATCGGCATGCGCGCTCCCAGTGAACTGGATGGCCGGGTGCCCGAGCAATTCGCTAAAAGCGTACCGGACTCCGCGTTCGAAGGCGC
>Ga0315286_10000932_pt1 | contig 25791 bp, 22 predicted proteins | sample YL17G10_0_MG_FD_205038 | JGI IMG/M metagenome (GOLD analysis project Ga0315286, IMG submission 205038) | Sediment microbial communities from Yellowstone Lake, YNP, Wyoming, USA - YL17G10_0 | ecosystem: Environmental > Aquatic > Freshwater > Lake > Sediment | place: USA: Wyoming | collected...
CGCGACCAGGCGGCAGACCAGCGCCTCGCTCTCGTCCTGCACCGTGCACAGGCCGCGCTTGAACGCCTCGAGGGCGCCCGGGGCGTGCGTGCCCTCGATCCACACCAGGTCGTTCGCCAGCCGCGCGGGCGTGGCGGTCACGCCCGCGTTGGCGAGCTTCGCGATCAGTTCGTCGCGCGTCACGCGCAGGCGGTTCACGCGCAGCCCCACCGGCACCGCGCGGTTGTCGGCCAGCAGCAGCGCGCGCGTCGCCTCCGGCCCGAAGCGCGCGAGCCAGCGTTCGACGATCCAGCGCGGGTGCGATCCCCACACCGCCAGCGACTCGGCGTCGTCGCCCGCCGGCGGCACGAGCTTGTCCTTCTCCTCGACCAGGCGGCGCAGCACGCTGTTCACCAGCCCGGCCGTGCCCGGGTGCCCGTACTTGTGCGCGAGCTTCACCGACTCGTCCACCGCGGCGTGCGGCGGCACGCGGTCGAGGAACAGGATCTGGTAGGCACCGAGCCGCAGGATGTTCTTGATCCAGGGCTGCACCTGCGAGAAGCCGATGTGGATCAGCGGGTCGAGCGACCAGTCGAGCCGGCCGCGCCAGCGCAGGGTGCCCTTCACCAGTTCGTGCATGAGCGCCTGGTCGCGCGGGTCGGGCCCGCCGCGCGCGTGCGCGCCGTCGAGCATCCGGTCGCTGAAGGCGCTGCGCGTGTCGGCCGCGTGCAGGATGCGCAGCGCCGCCTCGCGGGGATTCGAGGGCAGCGGCGGCGGACCCTCGTCTTCGAAGGGCCGGCCGCGACCACCGTTCGGCCCGCGGCCGGGGTCGCCGCGGCCCGTTCCCGGCAGTCCCGCGCCCGGGCGCGCGAAACGCCGCGCGGGCTCGTAGATCGGCCGCGAGCGGTTCACCGCACCCGCCTGGCCCGAAGGCTGGGTCCCGGGGAAGCGGGCCTTGCGGCGCGGGCCCTGGCCGCGGCCTTCGCCCCCGCGTGATCCGCCGCCGCCCGGCGGGCTCACGCGGACACCTCCGGTTCGAGCGCCAGGCGCGCGCCGGTCGCGAAGCGCGCGCCGCGCGCCCACTCGACCGCGCTCATCTCGGAGCGGCCCTCGGGCTTCACGCGCGTCACCTGCAGCACGCCGGGAGCGCACGCCACCATCACGCCTTCGCGGGTCACGGCCAGCACCGTCCCCGGCGGTTCGGGCACGGCCAGCCGGTGGTGCGGCCACGCGCCCGTGACGAGCAGGCGCCTGCCCTCGAAGGCCGTCGTCGCTCCGGGCCACGGCGTCACCGCCCGCTGCCGGTTCCAGACCGTCGCCGCGTCCAGTCCCCAATCCACCACACCGTCCTCCTTGCGCAGCTTCCGTGCGTACGAGCCAGCGTCCCGCACCTGCGGGCGCCGCGGCGCCCTGCCCGCGGCCGCGAGCAGCAGGCTCTCGGCCAGCAGGGGCGCTCCCAGCTCGGCGAGTCTCGCCGCCAGCGTGCCGGCGTGGTCCGCGGGCTCGATGGCGAGCCAGCGCTGCAGGATCATCTCGCCCGTGTCCACGCCCTCGTCCATGAAGAGCGTGGTCACGCCGGTGAAGGCGCGGCCGTCCCACAGCGCGCGCTGCACCGGCGAGGCGCCGCGATACTCGGGCAGCAGCGAGCCGTGCAGGTTGACGGCGCCGAGCCGCGGCAGCGCCAGCAGGGCGGGGCTCAGGATCGCGCCGAAGGCCACCACCGCGAACAGGTCGGGCGCGAGCGCCGCCAGTTGCGCGCGCACCGCCCCAGCCTCCAGGTCCGCCGGCTTCTCGACCGGCAGCGAGAGCCGCGCCGCTTCGATCGCGACCTCGGACTCGGCCAGCCCGCGCCCGCGGCCCTTCGGCCGATCGGGCCGCGTCACCACCAGCACGACGTCGCAGGTGCGGTTCACGGCACGCAGGGCGGGCACGGCGAAGTCCGGCGTGCCCATGAACACGACCCGGGATCCGCTCAGAACGAGCCTCCACGTCCCCCGCGGTCCACCGGCGGGTGGTAGTCCTCAGGGAAGTCCCCGCGCGCCAGCCCGTCGAGCGAGCGCCTCAGGAACTGCCGCTTGAGCGGCGAGAGCCGGTCCACGAACAGCACGCCATCGAGGTGGTCCAGTTCGTGCTGGATGGCGCGAGAGAGATAGCCCTCGACGTCCAGTTCGAGCTCGCGGCCCTGCTCGTCGAGCGCCTCGACGACCACGCGCTCGGAGCGCGTCACGTCCTCCCAGATGCCGGGCAGCGAGAGGCAGCCCTCCTCGCCGCTGATGGTGCCGACGCGCCGCTTCACCACCGGGTTGATCAGCGCGTGGACCGCGCGCTCGCCCTCGTCCAGCGGCACGTCCACGACCAGCACGCGCTGCGCCACGCCGACCTGGTTGGCGGCGAGTCCCACGCCCCCGTAGGCCTTCATGGTCTCGCGCAGGTCGGCGATCAGCTGCCGCAGGGTGTCGTCCACCCCGGGCACCTCGACCGCCTTGTCGCGCAGCACGGGGTCGCCGTAGATGCGCACCGGCCGGAGGCTCACTTCTGCGGGCCCTCCGTCATGACGCTCACGATGGCGCTCTTGAGGAACTCCATCTTGACGTCGTCCGCGACGCGCAGCACCGCCTTCTGCTCTTCGAGCCCGACGATCGTGCCCATCAGCCCGCCCGAGGTCACGACCTTGTCGCCCTTCTTGAGCGCGGCCAGCATCGCCTTGAGCTTCTTCGCCTGCTGCTGCTGCGGGCGGATGAGCAACAGGTAGAAGATGGCGATGATCGGCAGGAACTGCGCGATCTGCAGGAAGAAGGTCATGTTCGGGTTCGGCGAGCCGGACGCGGCCGAACCGCCGCCCCCGAACAGTCCCTGGGCGAATGCGTCGCTGACCATGAGCATGTGTGGATCCTCGGTTGGAAGGCCGGCCGTCACGGCCGGCGGACGGGTTACTCGCGCGCTTCGCGGGCCGGCTCCGCCACGATACCTGCGGGGTCCGCTCCCGGCTCACGCGCCAGGGTCTCGCTGCTGTGGTACCGCTCCAGGAACTCCGCGCGGAACGCCGCGTAGCGCCCCGCGGACACCGCCTCACGCGCCCGCCGCACGAGCGCGACCATGTGATGCACCGCGTGGATCGAAGCGAGCCGCATGCCGAGCAGCTCGTTCGCCGCGAACAGGTGCCGCAGATACGCGCGCGAGAACCGCGCACAGGTGTAACAGTCGCACGCCGGGTCGAGCGGCCGCTCGTCACGCGCGTACGCCGCGTTCTTCACCACCAGCCGGCCGGTCGAGATGAAGACCGTCCCGCGCCGGGCGTTCCGCGTGGGCAGCACGCAGTCCATCATGTCCACGCCCCGCGCGACCGCCTCCACCACGTCCACCGGATGCCCCACGCCCATCAGGTAGCGCGGCTTCCCGGCCGGAAAGGCCGCGCAATCGTGCTCCACCATCTCGAGGCCCAGCTTGCGGCCCTCGCCCACCCACAGCCCGCCCAGGGCGAAGCCATCGAAGGCCATCTCCCCCAGCCGCGCGAAGCAGCGCGCGCGCTCGGCCGCCTCGGTGCCGCCCTGGTTGATGCCGAAGAGCGCCATCGCCCCCCGACCGTCCTGCCGCAGCCGCTCCCGCTCCGCCAGCCCGCGCTCCGCCCAGACCAGCGTGCGGTCCACCGCCGCGCGCACCACCTCGGGCGCTGCCGGCAACTCGACCAACTCGTCCAGCGACATCGCGATGTCGCTCCCGAGCCCGTCCTGGATGCAGATCGCCTCCTCGGGCGAGAGCAGCCGCTTCGACCCGTCCAGGTGCGAACGGAACTCCACCCCCGTGTCCGTTACCCTCCGCAGCGGCGAGAGGCTCATCACCTGGAAGCCGCCGCTGTCGGTCAGGATCGAGCACGTCCAGCCCATCAGCCGGTGCAGGCCGCCCATCGCGGCCACCGTCCCGACCCCGGGCCGCAGAGAGAGGTGATAGGTGTTCGACAGCAGGATGTCGCAATCAGCCGCGCGCAACTCGTCCGGCGTGAGCGTCTTGACCGACCCCGCCGTGCCCACCGGCATGAACGCCGGGGTCAGCACCTCGCCATGGGCGGTCCGGATGCGTCCCGCGCGTGCCGCGGTCCGGGAATCGGTTGCTTCGAGTGTGAAAGAGAAGGGCATCAAGCCCCGGGGGGTTGCCGCTGGCGCCGGGCGGCCAGAGGACGTGCGAATCCCGAGCCACAGCCGGCCGCCTCGCATCCGGACCTCCGCGCCCCACAGGGCCGCAGCGCCGGTAACGTTCGGGAGGGACTGTACGGGGGAGACCAGGGGGCGTCAAGGCGGGCCGGGGCCTTGCCTCGGCGCCCTCGGCTCCCTAGATTGGCGCCTTCGGCCAACCCCGGAGGTATCGTGCCCATCCGTGGGATCGGAGTGGATGCGGTGCAGGTCGGGCGCATCGTCGAGGCTCTCGGGCGTTTCGGCGAGCGGATGGAGCGCCGGCTCTTCACCGGGGGCGAATTGGTCTACTGCCGCTCCTTTCCGGGATCCCCTGCCTCACCTCGCCGCGCGCTTCGCGGCCAAGGAGGCGGCTTCGAAGGCGCTCGGCACCGGCATGAGCCGGGGCGTGGGCTGGAAGGACTTCGAGGTCATCCAGCCCGGCGGACGCCAGCCGCGGCTCGAGTTCCACGGCAAGGGCCGTGAACTCTTCGAATCACTCGGCTGCACCGCCGCCCACCTCTCGCTCTCGCACGACGGCGGGCTGGCGATCGCGACGGTGGTGATCGAGGGCTGACGGGAGCACGCGGCGGCGCATCGCGCGAGCCAGGGTCCGGGCCACAGGGCCCGCGCTCCCGGCGTTCTCGCCGCTTGAGTCCTCCCCCCGCAAGGTGGAGAATTGATGTGGCATCTCGTCGGGGATGATTGCGCCCCGGAAGGCCCGGGCGCCCCACCCCGGTCATCGCGCCGGTCGCATGGGGCCTGCGCCGTGAGGTGGACATGGTTCCCTCTGCGCCGCATCTCCGTCTCCTCATCATGCTCGGCACCACGCTCGCGCTCTGCGCCGCTTCCCCTGCCCGGGCGGGCTGGCCCAACAACCCTGTCGCCAACGTGCCGCTGTGCACGGCGACCAATGACCAGGTCTCGGCCGCCGCCGCCCCCGATGGCGCGGGTGGCGCCATCGTCGCCTGGCACGACTACCGCAGCGGCAGCGCGGACGTCTACGTCCAACGCGTGAATGCCGCTGGCCTCGCGCAGTGGACCGCCGACGGCGTCGCCCTCTGCACCGCGACGGGGAGCCAGTTGACGCCCCTGGTCGTCTCCGACGGCGCAGGCGGAGCCGTGATCGTCTGGGAGGACCAGCGCGGCGGCAATCGGGACATCTACGCGCAGCGCGTGAACGCAGCCGGGGCCGTCCAGTGGACCACCGACGGCGTCGCCGTCTCTACGGCGACCGGTGACCAGAAGGAGTTCGCAGTCGTTTCCGACGGCGCGGGCGGTGCCATCGTCGCCTGGTCGGACTATCGCAGCGGCACGGAATACGACATCTACGCCCAGCGGGTGAACGCCTCGGGCAGCCTGCAGTGGCTCGGCACCGGCGTCCCCGTGTGCACCGCGACCAGTCATCAGTTCGCGCCGGCCCTCACCCCCGGCGGCGCCGGTGGAGCCATCATCACCTGGTGGGATTTCCGTGGCGCCACGGCCGACATCTACGCCCAGCGGGTGAGCGCCTCCGGATCGTTGCAGTGGCCCTCCAATGGCTTCAGCATCTGCACCGCGACGGGCACCCAGCAATACCCCGTCATCGTCTCTGACGGGCTGGCCGGCGCCATCATCGTCTGGGAGGACTACCGGGGCGCGAGCATCGACATCTACGCTCAGCGCATCAATGCGTCGGGCGCCGCGCAATGGACCGCCGACGGCGTGGCCCTTTGTACAGCGGCCAACCACCAGAACGACCTCGCGGTCGTTTCCGACGGCGCCGGGGGCGCCTTCGTCGCCTGGTCGGACTACCGCGTGGGCGCCGGCACGTACTGCGACCTCTACGTCCGGCGCGTAGACGGAGCGGGCACCCCCCAGTGGACCGCGGATGGTCTGGCCCTCTGCACCGCGTCACGGGACCAGGGATTCCCCGCCATGGTTTCCGACGGCCTGGGCGGAGCCATCGTCGCCTGGTTCGACCAGCGGATGGATGCTGTCACCTCCGACATCTACTGCCAGCGGGTGAGCGCCGCGGGCACCGCACAATGGGGCAGCGACGGCATGGTCCTGTCTGCGGCGACCGGCTACCAGATCGCCCCCGCTCTGGTCTCCGACGGCGCCGGCGGCGCCATCGCCGCCTGGCACGACCGGCGCAGCCTCTACTACGACGACATCTACTGCCAGCGCGTGGATGGGTGGGGCTACCTCGGTGTCCAACCCACCCTCGCGAGCGTGCGCGACGTGCCCAACGACCAGGGGGGCGTGGTCAAGGTCTCCTGGTACGCAAGCCCGCTCGACTCGTTCCCCGTTTACTCCATCGCGGAGTACCTGGTCTATCGCTCGGTGCCGCCCAACTTCGCGGTGCGGGCGCTGCGGGAAGGCGCCATGCTCGTCGCGAGAACGGCCACCGACCGGCCCCCTGGCCGGCGGATCCTCCTCGCACGGCAGCAGGGCACCGCGACGTCGTTCTGGGAGTACCTGGGCACCGTCACCTCCCGGCGGCTGCCAGGCTATTCCTACCTCGCTCCGACCGCCTGCGACTCCGTGAGCGGCTCCGATCCGAAGACGCTCTTCATGGTCGAGGCCCGCACTGCCGGCGGGGCGCAGTGGTGGTTCTCCGATCCGGATTCGGGCCACTCGGTGGACAACCTGGCGCCGCCGTCGCCCGCGCCGTTCACCGGCGAGTATCGGGCCGGCTCGGCCGCGTTGCACTGGGGCCGCAACCCGGCTGCGGACTTCTCCGTCTTCCGACTCCACCGCGGCAATACGGCCGACTTCACACCGGAGGCCGGCAACCTCGTCGTCACGCAGGCCGACACCGGTTACGTGGACGCGGCCGGCGCGCCCTGCTACTACAAGCTCTGCGCCGTGGACGTGCATGGCAACGCGAGCCCTTGCGCCACGCTTCTGCCTTCGGGCGCGACGGACGTTCCCGGGGTCGTTCCGCCGCGTGAACTGGCGCTCTCGGCCCCCGCGCCGAACCCGCTGCGGGGCTCCTGCACCATGCGGCTCGCGCTGCCTCGCGAGGCGCGCGTATCGTTCGCGGTCTACGACCAGCAGGGGCGCTGCGTGCGCACGCTCCTCGCGGGCGTTCTGCCCGGAGGCGAGCACCCCATGACCTGGGACGGACGCGACGCCGGTGGCCGCGACGTGGCGAGCGGGATCTATTTCGTGCGACTCGACTGCGAGGGCCGCACGTTCACGCGCCGGATCGCCGCGCTGCGGTGAGGCCCGGTCTCACGGCGTGGCGGCCTTGCGCTGCCGCCATGCCGTGGACGCCGGCAGATTCGTGATTGTCTCCCTGGACGCGACGGTGAGGCAGTCGATTCTGGAGTCTCACGCGGATGGCCGCTGCACGACCGGGCGAGCGCCCTGGCGCGACCATCCGCCGGCCCCCCCGAGCCACACCACGGTGGAGTCGGCTGCGGGGCCGGGCGCGCTTGCCACCCCGGGTCGGGCTCCCTAGATTGGGGCCTTCAGCCAACTTTGGAGGTGTCGTGCCCATCCGTGGGATCGGAGTGGATGTGGTGCAGGTCGGGCGCATCCTCGAGGCTCTCGGGCGCTTCGGCGAGCGGATGGAGCGCCGGCTCTTCACCGGGGGCGAATTGGCCTACTGCCGCTCCTTCCAGGATCCCCTGCCTCACCTCGCTGCGCGCTTCGCGGCCAAGGAGGCGGCTTCGAAGGCGCTCGGCACCGGCATGAGCCGGGGCGTGGGCTGGAAGGACTTCGAGGTCATCCAGCCCGGCGGACGCCAGCCGCGGCTCGAGTTCCACGGCAAGGGCCGTGAACTCTTCGAATCACTCGGCTGCACCGCCGCCCACCTCTCGCTCTCGCACGACGGCGGGCTGGCGATCGCGACGGTGGTGATCGAGGGCTGCGACCGACCCGCTGTCGGGGGCCTCCGGGAGCCAGGCGGGTCCGATCCATGACGAGGAAACGGAGGGTGCCGTCGGGCCGCGGATCGGCGGCACCCCACGGGCTTCCTGCGGGCGAAGGCCCGCACGCGGCGGCCCCCGCGCTCCAGGCGGGTGAACTGGCGCTCTGGATCGTGCTCGCTCTGCTCCTCGCTGTCCGCGCCGGGCTCTCGTGGGTCCCGGGCATGTGGGCGTGGTCCCTGAACCTGCAGCGCTTCCTCGCGCCGGTGTCCGGCTGGGTTCTCTGGGCGCTGGCCGCGATCGCACTGCTGCCGCCGTTCGCCCGCCGGGCCGCACCCTGGCTGGCCCGGGCCGGCGACGCCATCGAGGACCACCCCGTGTCCGCCGGCGCGGCGTGGGCCGCGATCGGCGCGGCTCTGGTCTGGCTCCTGCCGGACCAGGTGCGCTTCGTCGGCGACTTCCTGTTGCGGCAGGGGACCGTGGAGATGACCGAACAACCGGGCAGGCTGTTCCCGCAGGCGCTGCCGCTCGATGTCTTCCTGCACTACACCCTGCCGGCCGTCGTCACCGGCAGCGGCTACGCCAGCGCCAACACGGTCGCGCGCATCCTGGGCGCCTGCGAGGCGGCGCTGCTGGGCCTGCTGGCGACAGCCTTCGCCCGGGTCCTGTCCCTGCGGGGCATCGCAGCCTTCGCGAGCGCGACGGTGGTCCTGTTCGGCGGGTACCTGGGGATGTTCACGGGTTTCAGCAAGGCGTTCGCCGAGTCGTGTCTGTTGATGGCCGCTGCAGGACTCTTCACGCTCGAGATGGTCCGCCGCGACCGCGGCCTGCTGCCGCTCGGGATCGTCGTCGCGCTCGGCGCCACCCTGCACCGCTCCGCGCTTGGAGTGCTGCCCGCCGCCGTGCTGGCATGGGTGTTCTGGTCCCGCATTCACGGCTGGCGCGGGGCGTGGAAGCAGCCGCGTGTGCTGCTCGCGCTCGCGGTGCCACTCGCGACGCTCGCGGTGATGGTGCCGCGCATCATCGCGGTCGTGCGCACCTGGGACGCGGTTCATTTCCGGCCGCTCGAGGTCCAGACCCGGGGTGGACCGCTCGGTGCCGCGCTCGCCGGGAATCGCCCGCTCGATCTGGTGAATCTCGTCCTCCTGCTCTCGCCCCTCGCCCTGCTGTCGCCGCTGCTCGCCATCCGCCTGCTGCGCGCCCGATCCGCGCCGCGGGGAGACCTGCGGGCTCCGGGCGGGGCCTCGAGCATGCGGCACGAGGGGCTCCTGCTGGTCGCGCTCGCGCTGCCGTTCCTCGCGGTGATGCCGCTCATCCATCCGGCCCAGGGGTTGTTCCGCGACTGGGACGACTTCGCCGCGACCGGGGTGTCGGTCTCCCTGCTCACCGCCTGGCTCGCGGGCCGCGCCCTGGAGCGCACGGGCCGCAGGGCGTGGCTCGGCGTCACCCTGAGCCTCGCCGTGATGGCGCCGACACTTCAGTGGCTCGTGCTCCATGCCGACGCGGACCGCGGGCTCGCGCGGGTGCGGGCCTTCATGGTCGAGCCCCCGGCGCGCAGCGACGCCGAACGCGGCAAGACCTGGGATTTCCTCGGTATCCGCAGCATCCGCCTGGCGGGCGACCACCTGCGGCGGGGAGCACCGGGCGATGCCCGCGCCGCGGCGGACTACTGGGCAGCCGCGGACGAAGCGCTCGGCCACGCCGCCGGGACTTCTCCTAGCCCGCGGATCCTGAGGGAGTGGGCGATGGCGCGCTCGATGCGCGGTGATCTCCGGGGAGCGCGGGAGATCTACCGCCTCATGGTCACGAGGGATCCGTCCAGCGAGCCCGGCTGGGCGGGGTTCGCGAACACCTCCACCAGCCTGGGGGACCATGACGAGGCGAAGCGCGCGGCGGGCGAGTTGCTCCGGCTCAGGCCCGGCGATCCCGCCGCCCTGCGCGTGCTCGAGTTGACCGCCCGCGGGGCGCCCGCGCAACCGCCGAAACCCTGAGAGCCGCGCGGCTGCGAATCCTCCCGACCGCGGGCTTCAGCCCGCGGCGGGCCGCGGGTTCGCGCCGCCCGGCCGCCGGCTCCACAACGCGGCGAGGACCCAGACCCCCGTGCCGACCCCCCATGCGCCCATCGCGGCGCGCGTGACCGGCAGGGTCTCGGCCCAGCCTTCGGGCACGAAGCGCATGACGAGCCGGTGGCGGCCGGCAGGGACCACCACCCCGCGCACGAGCTGGTTGACCCGATGAATCGGGACCTCCACGCCCCCGACCGAGGCGCTCCAGCCCGGGAAATGCGTGTCGGCGACCACCACGAAGGCACTCGCCGGGGCCTCGACGTCGAGGACCATGCGGTCGGGCTGGTCTTCCACCCAGCGGATCCGGCAGCCGTCCGACCCTGGATAGCTGCCGGCCACGGCCGCGTCCGAAGCGAGCGCCACGCGCTCCGCCCGGTACTCGGGGGACAGCATGGCCTGTACGAGCGTCTCGTCATCACCCGGCGCGACCACGAGACCCACGGCGTAGGCCCGTCCCAGCGCATGGCGCAGGCGGTAGACGACCTCGGCCGAATCGCGGTGCACCACCTGGAACAGCAGGGAGTCCCAGGCCGGCCCGGGCGCGCCCGACATGTAGACCACCCCCAGCCCGCACATCGCGCGATAGCTGCGCGGCAGATCCTTCGCCAGACGCCACCGGTCCGGCAGCGCACCGTGATTGCCTCCCAGCGAATGCGCGCGCCAGTCAATCCAATCGTTCAGATAGAACTCCAGGCCTCCGCTCCGGGCAACGGCCGTGGGGGAATCGGCGACGACCAGGCGCGTCGAGGAGACCCGTGCCCGGTGGTCGCGGGCGCCCAGTCGCGCCAGAGCGTTGACGGGCTGAGCCGTGAGCGCGGCCTGGGGCCCGGTCGCGCGAGCCAGCATCGGCCAGGTGACCGAGCCGAGGTCGAGGATGACGAGCGCCACCGCCAGCGCGCCGGCCCACGGCGCGCGCGGAAACGCGGCCGGCGCATCGGACGGCGTGCGCGGCGGTCTCATCATCCGCACGAGTCCGAGGGCGAGCGCCAGCAGCACGACCCGCAAGAGCAGGTCCGGCCCGGCCAGTCGCGCGGCCTGGAGCGCCGCCGCTTCGGTGCGATCCGGGCGGGTCGCGAGAACCAGCGCCGCGTAGGCACCCTGCAGCATCCCGGTCGCAAGCCCGAGCCCGACGAGCGCGACCGCGGCGAGCGCGCCCAGCCCGATCCAGCGCGGCGCGGCGCCGGCGAGCCATCCGGGAACCCACCCGGCGCGAACGGGTTCGCCCCGCCGGGGCCGACGCGAGGGAGCCGGGCGGCTCGATTGGAACGGCACCCGACGATTCCGCGACCTGGCCTGCCGTTCGGCACCGGCTCCGTCAACGGGAGCGAATCGAGGCAGCACCGGCGCCAGGCCAGCTCCTGCAACGGCGGCGCCGGGCACGCCGGCGTTCGGATCCATCGGGGCGAAGCAGCGTGCCGCGCCCAGCGCCAGGCAGAGCTGGGCGACGATCAGACTGGCCGAGGGGACCCTGAACTTGGAGAAGAACGGGACGGTGGCGTTCAGGACCTGGTAGATCCACCCCAGCCGTGTCCCGAGCGCGAGCATCACAGCCGCGACGCTGGTGATGAGGAGGAAGGGCGACGCGACACCGGGCGCCCGCGGCCGGCGCAGCAGACCCGCACCGACGAAGGCGAGCACGGTGATGCCCAGATAACGCGGGTAGTCGGTCCCGGCCATGCCACCCCAGTAGGTCTGCTCCCGTCCTCCTACCGCCTGGGGCCAGGCGAATGACAGCAGGTCACGCCAGGCAAGGCTAAAGCGCGTCACCTCCGGGAGTGTCACGCCCGGACTGCCGAAACCGCCCCGGAACGAGTGGGCGCTGTAGAGCATCGTGGGCCACCAGACCGCCGCCGACATCGCGGCTCCCAGCAGGGCCGCGGCGCCGAGCCAGGCCAGGCGGGCGACCCGCCGCCGGGTCCACGCGCGCTCGATCGCGAAGGCCGCCGCCAGCATGGACGAATACACGACGATCTGCGGGTGCCCCGTCAGCACCTCCACGGCCAGGAGCAGGGCGAGCGCGAGGCTCATGCCGATGGCCCTCATGCGAGTCCCGGCCGCGACGACGCCGTGGATCCCCAGCAACAGCACCGGCATCAGGGAGCAGGTCACGACCTGCGCGTCATGACCGAAGGAGAAGGGGACGAGCAGGTTGGGCATGAGAGACCACGCCGCCCCGGCAACGACCATGCCGGCAAGGCCGGCGCCGAAGAGCGCGGCCGCGAGCCAGGCCATGGCGATCATTCCCGCCAGGATGGCGATGAGCGGCGCTCCCTGGGGGATGAACCGGCCCGGCCGCACGCGCTCGGACAGGTCGAGAAGGGCGTCCGGCAGATACTGGGGACGCTGGTCGGCGAGGCTGGCGCTGGAGGGGAGCCCCGCGTATACGTACGGATTCCAGTAGGTGCGCTCGTGGTGCTCGAGCCAGCGTGAGCGCGAGAACTCGGCGAAGGGCCGGAAGACCGGGGCATCCCCCAACACGAAGACCCGGCCCTGAAGGAGCTGGGGAGCGAAGAGGGCGAGCCAGAACACCGTCAGGGCGAGCGCGGCCGCGAGAGGCGGTGGAAGCCGGTGACGCATCCGCTCGGAGTCCATGAGGCCGGCGAGGATATCGGAGACGCTGGCCGATGAGAAGAGGCCGCGTGCGCGAGGCCGCGCGCGCGACGGCGGTGCACCGGACTCCCCGGTGGAGCCTGCCGGGCCATGCGCAGTGCGCCTGGCCCTTGGTCGTCATGGCAGGTCGCGCTGCCTGAACCTCCACCATGCTCCCGCCAGGCTCACGGCCAGCACGCCGAAGAGCACGGTCAAGGGCTTCGTGACGGCAGCGCCGTGCACCAGGATCTCCTGCGGCGAGTAGTAGGCGTGCAGGGTCCAGGGCACGAGCGGCTTCCACGCCTCCCACATCGAGCCGATCACGTGCACCAGGTAGGAGACCAGCGCGAGCAGAAAGCCCGGCAGCGCCACGCGGCCCGCCTCGCGCCCCCACGTCGAGAACAGCAGCGTGAGCCCGAACCACGCCGATTGGAACAGCAGATAGTCGAGGCCGAAGCGCAGCAGCGGACCGGGACCGAACGGCGACAGGGCGTAGACCCGCTGCCCGATGAAGGTGCCGGCGAGCCCGGCCAGCGTGATGAACGCGAGCGCCATGAGCGCGAAGACGGCCTGCGCGGCCAGGTAGGTGCTGCGCGACAACGGCTGGGCCAGCGTCAGCTCGATGGTGCCCGCCTCCGCCTCGCCGGCCACGGCCTGCGTGGCGAGCGTGATGGCCAGGGCGGCGCCCAGCGCCTGCGCGATCGGGTGGGCCCAGCCGAAGGCCAGCAGGCCCGACTTCGAGAACCCGCCGAAGAACTGGCTCGAGGCCAGCGCCTGGAATATCGGCGGCAGCGACTGCATCAGGGTCTCGAGCGCACCCGCCACGTCCACCGAGGCAACCGCGGCGCAGATCAGGAACTGGAAGCCCCCGAGCAGGAACGCGCTGGTCGCGACGAACAGCCCATGGCGCCTGACCAGCAGCCGGAGCAGGTTGCGGCTCATGGCGCCCCGCCCGGCCGGTAGAGATCCAGGAACACCTCCTCGAGCTGCGGCTCGGGGAACACCAGCTGCTCGACTTCGCAATGCGCGAGCCGCGCGATGAGCGGATTTACGTCGCCCTTGAGCCAGAGCGTCGCCTCGCTGCCTGCCGTCTCGGCGCGGGTCACGCCGGGCAGTGCGCCCAGGTCCGCCGGCGCCGGACCGCGGAAGCGCGCCTCGAGCCGGCGCACCAGCCGGCCCCGCAGTGTCCCGATGCTCTCGACCGCCAGCAGCTCGCCCGCGCGCAGCATCGCCACGCGCCCGCACACCGCCTCGACCTCGGACAGGACGTGCGAGGAAAACAGGACGGCGCGACGGCGCGCAGCCAGTTCACGCACCAGGTCGCGGAAGGCCCGCTGCACCAGCGGATCAAGACCGGTCGTGGGCTCATCGAGCAGGATCACGTCGGGGTCGTGCTGCAGCGCGATCACGAGCCCCACCTTCTGTCTCGTGCCGTGCGAGAGCCACTTGACCTTCCGCGCGAGGTCGGACTCCTTGAGATCCAGCGCCGCAAGCAGTCGCTCGCGCAGCACCGGCGGGTGCGACGGGCGAAAGCGGGCGAAGTGGTCGAGCAGCGCCCGACCGGTCATCCCGCCATGGAGACGCAGCTCGCCCGGCAGGAAGCCGATGCGCTCGCGGCTCGCGGGGCGTGACGGCGGCTGGCCCAGCAGGCGCACCCAGCCGCGGTCGGCGCTCGCCAGGCCGAGGATGATGCGCAGCGTCGTGGTCTTGCCGGCGCCGTTGGGGCCGAGGTAACCGAAGATCTCGCCGGGTTCGAGGACGAAGCTCACGCCCCGCAGGGCGCGCACGCGCCCGTAGCCCTTGGCAAGATCCGAGACCTCGAGGGCGGGCGCCATGGCGGGGACCTTAGCCCGGACGATTCATGAAGCGCCAGCCGAAAACGCGAGATGGGGCGCGGCCACAAGGCGCGCGAGCGGGCTGCACCGCAGGCGTGTCATGAGACACGCCGAGGAGCGCCCCGGTCGCGCAACGCAGTGGCCGTGCTCCAGATCGTGCTCGCAGACGGCGGTTCATGAATGGCCCGGGTCAGCACTCGCGGGCGCGCCTGCCAGTCCCCGCGCGTGGCGGCCCGGGAGTGCGGACGGCGGCGCACCCGCGCGGCCGTTCGTCACCGCGGCCCCGCTACCCCTTCCGCAGCGCCCGGCCGTCGCCGTAGGCGCGGAACAACTCGCCCCAGCCGGTCTTCATGATCTCGCGCACGCGCGGCTTGCCCTTGACCGGGAACCAGTAGCCGTCGTGGTAGGCCCGCGAAGCGGCGTAGCTCCAGGGCACGATCGGCGAGCGCAGCAGCAGATTCTCGAGCGGCTTCAGGGGGCCCCAGTAGATGAGCTTCTGGCCCCACGAGGCGAAGGTGTTCTCGTTCAGCGAGCCGCGGAAGCCGAAGTTCACGCCCTCGATGTCGTCGCCCACGATCTCGATCTCCTCCGGGCGGCCGACCCCCAGGCCGTGCTCGTGCGCCAGGCGGATGAACTTGAGGTCGGTCATGGGGTCGAAGCCCATCATCTTGGCCGCGACCGCGTCGATGGCCACGCAGTCGTCCGAGGCGAGAATGTAGTTCTTGACGTGCGGCCGCATGGCGCGAGGGCCGGGGCCGTCCCCGACGATGGTGCCGTCCATCACCGCGAGGATCCCGGGGTGGACCTCCTTCTGGATGCGCAGCAGGTCCACGAGCGTCTCGTGGATGACCGAGTGCGTCCAGTGGCGGTTCAGGTTCAGCAGCCCGCCGAAGGCGTTCTTCATCGAGCCGGTGGTACCGGTGAAGATATGCGTCTTGACCGTGGGCAGGTGGATGACGTTCTTCCCCATCAGCAGCTTCGGGATCTGGATGCCCTGTTTCTCGAACACCCGGTCGAGCACCAGCATCTTCGACTTCGGCTGGTAGGTGACCCACTCCGTGGGCGGCTCGCTCAGGTACTGGATCGGGACCTGGAAGCGATCCAGCACGGGTTGCAGGTGGTTGTTCACCGCGCCCTCGCGGCACGAGACCACGACCGTGTCGTTCTGCGCCGCGATGAGATCGCGAGAGACGTCGTAGCCGTCGCTCTTCAGCTTCTCGATGACCCCGTGCATCTGCCAGGGAGTGGTCGAGCAGGCGGGCATGTAGACGTGCCAGGAGATGTTGATGCGCAGGCAGGTCTGCCGGTCGAAGGGCAGGGCCTGGCGGTAGCCCGCGAGGTCCATCAGGCGGCCATAGTCCTGGACGACGGTCTCGGGCGATGTGCGCAGGACGGCGACCTTCGACATATTGGCTCCCCGAGGCGTACGGGTCTTGAGGGCAGCGGCCGGGTGGCACCCCGACGGCGCGGGCATGATACCAGACCCGGCCACGCCTTCCGGCGCGACCCCGCCCCTGCCGCAGGGCCGGGGCGGGGTCGCACACCGGCGCAGCCTCACGCCTTCTTCGGCGTCTCCGGGTACTCGTAGAAGCCACGGCCGCTCTTGCGCCCGAGGTGCCCGGCCTTCACCAGCTTCCGCAGCAGCGGGCAGGGGCGGTACTTCGAATCGCCCAGGCCCTGGTGCATCACCTCCATGATGCTCAGGCAGACGTCGAGCCCGATCAGGTCGGCCAGCGCCAGCGGCCCCAGCGGATGGTTCATGCCGAGCTTCATGACCGTGTCAATGGCTTCCTTGGTCGCCACGCCCTCCATGAGCGTGAAGCAGGCCTCGTTGATCATCGGCATCAGGATGCGGTTCGAGACGAAGCCCGGCGAGTCGTTCACCTCGACCGGCGTCTTGCCCAGGCGCGTCGTCACCTCGGCGACCACGCCGTAGGTGGCGTCGGTGGTGGCGAGGCCGCGGATGATCTCCACCAGGGCCATGACCGGCACGGGGTTCATGAAGTGCATGCCGATGACCTGGCCGGGACGCTTCGTGACCGCGGCGATCTCGGTGATCGAGATGCTCGAGGTGTTGCTCGCGAGGATCGCCTCCGGCGGTGTCACGGCGTCGAGCCGCTCGAAGATGCCCCGCTTGACGCGGAAATCCTCGTGGACCGCCTCCACCACCAGCTGACATTCCTTCGCGACGTCGAGGCTCGTGCCGCCGTGGATGCGCGCCAGCACGGCCGGCGCCCGATCCGCGGGCCACTCCTGCTTCTTCGCCACGCGCTCAAGGCTCTTCGCGATCGTCCCGAGAGCGCGCTCGACGAACTCCGGCTTCACCTCCACCAGCTCGACCTCGAAGCCCGAGGTGGCGAACGTCTGTGCGATGCCGTTCCCCATGGTGCCGCCGCCGACGACTGCGACCTTCTTGACCGTGGCAACCGGGCCATCACCCGGCGTCATGCTCGTCGTGGTCATCGTGCCTCCCTAGATCCGTTCGATGGCCAGCGCCACCGCGTTCCCACCGCCCAGGCAGAGCGTGGCGAGACCGGTCCTGAGACCCCGGTCCTGCAACGCATACAGCAGCGTCACCAGGATGCGCGCGCCCGAGGCCCCGATCGGGTGGCCCAGCGCGATCGCGCCGCCGTTCACGTTCACCCGCTCCCAGTCCCAGCCCAGCGCACGGCCGTCGGCCAGCGCCTGCGCGGCAAAGGCCTCGTTCGCCTCGATCAGGTCGAAGTGACCAATCCCGACTCCCATCTTCGCCAGCAGCCGCTCGACCGCGTCGATGGGCGCGAAGAAGAGGTCCTTCGGGTCCGTGCCGCCGGTCGCGTATGCCACGACGCGCGCGAGCGGCTTCGCCCCCGCCGCCTTCAGCCGTTCTCCGCTCATGAGCACCAGCGCCGCCCCGCCGTCGCTCAGGCCCGGGGCGTTGCCGGCGGTGATCAGGCCGCCCTTGTCCTTCGTCACGGCCGGGAGCCGCGCCAGCGTCTCGAGCGTAGTGTCGGCCCGCACCGACTCGTCCCTGGAGACGATCACCGGGTCGCCCTTGCGCTGCGGGATCGAGACCTCGGCGATCTCCTTCGCGAACTTCCCCGCCGCCCACGCGGCCGCGGCCTTCTGCTGGCTGCCGAGCGCGTACGCATCCAGCTCTTCGCGCTTGAGCCCCGCCTTCACGGCAGTGTACTGGGCGAGGTCGATCATGTGGGTGTCGTTGAAGGCGCACCACAGCCCGTCGAAGACCGCGCCGTCCTTGAGCGTCATGTCGCCGAGCTTCGTGCCGCCGCGTCCGCTGAAGAGGTAGTGCGGTGCGGTGCTCATGCTCTCCTGCCCGCCCGCCACGACGCACCCGGCGTCACCGGCCTTGATGGCCTGTGCGCCCAGCATGACGCTCTTGAGTCCGGAGCCGCACACCTGGTTGATCGCGACCGCGCCCACCGTAACGGAGATGCCGGCCTTGATCAGGGCCTGCCGAGCGGGCGCCTGTCCCTGCCCACCCTGCACGACGTGCCCCATGAGCACCTCGTCCACCTGGTCGCCGGTCACACCGGCGCGCTTCATGGCCTCGCGGATGGCGATGGCGCCGAGATCGGAGGCCTTGAGACCCGCGAGTCCGCCGAGGAAGCGGCCGATGGGGGTGCGTGCCGCCCCCACGATGAAGACATCCGGATATGCGCTCATGGAGATACCTCTCGCTGGCCGGGGGGCGCGTGGTGGAAGTGGGTTGCGGAGTACGGTTGGACGCGTTTCAGAGCCGCCCGGACCGTCCCCGGAGAGGATGGCCCTGGAGTGCGGGCCCGGAGTCGGTCCTGCGATACACTGTTGCCGCAGGCTGGCACGGACCCGTAGCCACCGTCAAGCACCTTCCGGGCGGCAGCCTGCGGGAGACCCGGCCCGGCCGCACTTCGAGGACCCACGCGATGCTCCGAGCTATCGTCCGCAGACTCGTCCCCGGTTTCATCCTGCCGCTCCTCTCCCTGGCGCTGCCGCAGCCGGCCCGCGCCCGGGTCCAGGAAGTCGTGGTCACGCACGCCGGCACCGACGACGCGATGGTGGATCTCGCTTCGGGCGAGCGGCTCTGGCTGGACCTGCGCCAGGACTGCCTGGCACTGCGCGGCCGCGTGGGCTGGACGATCCTGCTCTGGTCGCCCGAGCCCTCCATCTCGACGCAGTCGCGCCTGCTCCTGCCCGAGTGGGACGTATCCTGCCCGATCTGGCAGGTGGACACGCTGCCACCGGCGAGAGCCGCGAAGATCACTCTGGAGGTACCCAGCGAGGGCCTGCGGGCCATGCGGCAGTCACTCGAGTTGCTGGGCTACGACTGCGGCCCGCCGGCCGAGGCCGGATGGATCCCCGAGGCCGGGCTGGCGTTCCTGCGCTTCCGCGAGAGCAAGCACCTCGAGACCTCGCCCCAGGGACTGCGGCGCGCGGTGACCTCGCTCGCGCTCGACGTGATGCGCGGACGGCAGGCGACCGGGACCTCGCAGCGGCTCGCGCGCATCATCTCGGACCAGCTCGACGCGCTGGTCTCCTACCTGTCGCGTCCGGGCGGCGTGGGCGCGCGCTGCGGAGCGCCGACCTGGCTTCGCTCGGTCGCCGGCGAGGGCACGCTGGTCACGCTCGCCGACGGCAGCCGCTGGCGGCCGGCCGCCGACCAGCGCGCGCTGGTCGCCCACTGGCAGGACGGCGACGAGCTCGTGGGGTGCAGCGGAAGGCTGGTCAACGCCCGCACCGGCGAAATGGCGCGGGCGACGAGGCTGGAGTAGACCGTCAGCGCGGCGGCGCTCCCGGCCGGATGATGGCGATGCTCGCCGTGTGCCAGTGCACGAAATTGCGCCCGCCGACCGGCCCGATCTCGCCCGCGCAGAACATCCCGGCCACCGGCACCCCGCCGCCGAGCGCGGCCTGGAGGGGGCCGATGTCGCCGTCCGCGGCACCGTAGAGCCCGCGCCCCCGGCCGCTGCAGGCGAACAGCAACGCGGCGCGGGCGGGGGTATCGAAGGCCTGCGGCAAGAGCAGCATCTGCAGGTCCTCGCGCGCGGTCCCGGCGTCGCGCACGTGGAGCCGCACGTGCTGGCCCGTCACGACGCCATCGCCGAGCGCGATCAGCCCGCGCGTGCGGTCGCCGCCGAGGAACGCGCGGATCAGGTAGTCGCCGCGTCCCTGGGCGTCGGGCCGCACCGGCAGCCCCACGTAGAGCCCGCGCTGGAGCCACTCGTGTTCGCCCTCGGGCAGCTCCCGGAGCACCTCCTCGACCCGCTCGAGCGCGGGCCGACCGTCGAGCTCGGCGACCACGTTGGCCTCGCTGCGGGTCACGGTGAGCGGCGGGCCGATGGCCCTGCAGCCCTGCGAGACCACCACGTCGGCGCGCAGGGCCCCCGAGAGCGCCACCGCCACCCCGCCGCCGGCGGCGACCCAATCGTTGAGGAACAGCACGTCCGAACCGGGCCGCGGCGCAACGCTGGCGAACCCGCCCACCAGCCGCACCCCGGCGGCGTGGCGCCGGCAGGCGGCGAACAGGCCAGCCAGCTCGAGGCTGAAGGGGTCGCCCAGCACCAGCACCAACTCGGCCCCCGCCACGCCGGGAGCCATCCGTGCGAAGGCAGCCTGATCGCCAAGGGCCTCGTCCCAGCCCTCTCTCACCAGCACGAACGGGGCGACCGTGACCCCCGGGAGGCGCGCAGCGATCAGCGAGATCGCGGGCTCACCTTCGATCTCGTGCTCGCTGGTCACCACCCCGTGGCCGCTCACCCCCGCCAGACAGCCCGGGCGCAGGCGCTCCCGCAGGACCTGCGCGAGCGGCTCGGCCGAGGCGACGTGGTGCGCGGTGAAGAAGGCGAGCACGAGGTCCACCGGGCCTTCGCCGAGCGCGGCGGCGAGCGCATCGGCCGCCTCGGCGGCAGCGGCACCGGTGTCGGTCAGGCGCGAGGCCGCAGCGGCCCAGCGCATGCCGTCCCGCGAAGCGCCGGCGCTCATCGGGTCGCAGCCGGCGTGACGCGGCGCGTGTCATCGAGCCGCAGGCGCTGGTCGTCGTTCAGGTCGCCCTTCGCGCGCTGCACCGCCTCGAGCGCCAGGAAGCCCACCTGCCAGCCGGCGTGCTGGTAGTAGGCCGCATCCACGGGGCGCCCGGCCGGGAAGCACAGCCACTCGGTGCGCGGCAGCGCCGGCGGCCGGATGCGCGTCTCCTCGGGCCAGTTGGCCGTGACGGTCACGCGCGCCCCCCACCCGGGCCAGGCACGGACCAGTGAGTCGGCGGCGCTGTCCTGGGGCGCGAACCACTCGAGCCGCACCCGCACGCTCCACGCACCCTTCTCGTCCACCCCCTCCGAGAGCCGGAGCCCGTTGCGCAGTGGAGCGCCCGGTCTCACCGCGCCGGTCTTCCTCACGACCCGCTCGGTCTGGATCTGGCGCTCCTGGAACGCCCCGCGGAATCCCCTGAGAAACGCGTCGCGCTCCCGGGGCGTCACGGGCGCGCCCTCGAGCGCCTCCACCAGCACCGGGACCCGGGCACCCGTCGTGGGCGTGAGCGAGTCCACTTCGGCCTCGTCCATGACGTGCGGGGGCTCGATCGGCCTGGGCGGGTTGCCGGTGACGTCGGGCAAGGTCTGCAGGAGCACGATCCCGAGCAGCAGGAGGAGCCGCGTCATGCCCGCCTCGGCGCCGCGCGGCCCGGACCGGCGTGGTCGCACCCATGCGCCGCAGGAACGGCAGCGACTCGAACGTGCCCGGCGGGGCGTCCGGCGGGTGTCACCTCGGCTCCTCGGACTCTTCCTCGTCCGGCATCATCGCCAGCTCCTGCTCGGTCTGCTCGTGCACCCGCCGCGCCTCCGCGAACTCCGCGGCCCCCGCCGCCAGAGGCTCACCGTCGCCATCCACCGGAACCCGCACGACGATGCGCTCGAGCAGGTCGAGCGCGATGCGCGCGGACTCCTGGGTCTCGAAGCTCCACGACAGGTACTCGCGGTCGCGGCCCAGCGCCTCGAGCCGCCACGGGTCCACGCTGGGCGCGCCACGCACGATGCGCGCCGCCCCGAGATCGCCGCACGAGAGCATGCCGGCCACCCGGCCGCGTGCGACCGCCTGGGTCGCGAACTCCTCGGCCATCTGCTCGGGGCTCGCCGGGATCAGCAGTTGCACGCCCTGCTCGAAGGGGATGAACATCCAGCCGTCCGAGGTGATGGCGGCGACCGCGTCGGACTCGTCGGCTTCCTCGTCCTCGGACTCGTCCCCGGGCCCGGATGCGGACGGCACCACGCGCTCCGGCTCGCCCGCCCGCCCCGGGAGCACCTCGCGGTCGATGCCCCCGTCACCCGAGAAGCGGCGCAGGAGCCAGGCGGTCAGCGCGACGCCAGACACCACCAGCAGCGCGGTCGTGAGCGGGTTCATGAACAGCCTCCCTTGGGACTCGGCACGAGACGCCGGGTGAGGGGACCTGGTCTATCCATCGACCACCTTCGCAGGGGCGGGCGCGCTCACCGCGCCGCCGTGGCCCAGCAGGCGCAGCACCTCGTCCGGGTCGGAGACGACCTCAAACGAGGAGCCCAGCTCCCTGGGGATGACGCGCGCCCGGCCGGTGCCCGCGTCCACGAGGACCCACCGGGTCCCGGCCTCGGCCAGGATCCGCCGGTCGCTCGCCCTCCAGACCAGGTACTTGCGCAGCGAGCTGCGCGCGCGCAGGTCGGCCACCCAGGTAACGAGCGAGAGCGCGTCCCCCGCGAAGGCCGGGCGCAGGTACTCGATCGAGTGCGACCTCACCACCCAGGCGATGCGCGCCGCCTGGTAGCGCTCCTGCGGCCAGCCCCGGGCGGCGGAGTGCTCGATGGCGATGTCCTGCATCCAGCGCAGGTACTCGAGGTGGTTGACGTGATGGTTCACGTCGATTGCGGCCCCTGGGACCGTGAAGTCGCGGACGAGGATCCTGGGCACGGCGGACTGGTCTCCCGGGAGTGGATGGCGGTGACGGCGGATTCTAGAACCCGGGCCGAACCTACGTTCCGGCCGCGGGCGGGTCAAGGGTGCCGGCCGGCGGGATCTTCGCCGGATCCCTGCGCCACAGGACGTAGGAGTAGACCACGAGCCCCAGCATGCCCGTCACGCCCACCAGGCCCATCGTCCACACCGCCCAGGCCGAGCGCAGGACCGCGCAGGCCATCATCAGCGCCCCCGTGAGGATGAAGACCCAGCGGCCGGCCCGGTGCGTGCCCGTCCACGCGGCCTCGCTCGAAAGCGTCCACGGGGTGCGGATGCCCACGAACCAGTTGGGCCGCACCTTGCCGAGCAGACTGCCCACGGCGACGAACAGCGCGCCCACGATCAGCGGCACCCAGACCTCGATGCGCACGTGGACGCCACGGATCCACAGATGCGTGAGCACGCAGATCGCCGCCAGCACGACGAGGATGAGCAGGCGCAGCGTCGCGTAGGCCCGAGCGAACGCGGCGTAGTTCGCGCGGTGCGGATCCAGGCGCGGCAGGAAGACCATCATCAGGTAGATCGCCAGCGCCAGGAGGGGGATGGCCAGCAACCCCTCGAACCTGCCGCCATGGCGGTCCACCTGCCCGGCGAGGTTCCAGTGCATCGGGATGTGGCCGGGCGCGGTTCGCCAGGCCGACGCCGCCAGCGCGAACATCGCCGCGAGCAGCAGCCCGTGCGGCCATTCGGTGCGCCACGTGAACCTCATGATCGATTCTCCTTCCCCCTGCGGCAGGCCGCGAGCGGGGGCACCGCAGGCTGACGGACGCCCGGGACCGCCAGCAACGCGATTCAGAGCCGGCTCCGGGGCTCCTGCGCCGCCCCGATGTCCCCGAGCACGCGGCGGGCGATGGCCTCGGCTGCGTCGGGCCGGGCGATGCGGGCCTGGGCCTGGCGCACCTGCTCGCGCGCCGCGGGGTCCGCGAACCAGTGCGCCAGCGTGGCCGCCACCTCCTCGACCGACTCGGCGAGCACCGCCGCGCCGGTCGAGGCGAGGAAGCGGGCGTTGCGCACCTCCTGGCCCGGTGTCGGCTTGAAGACCACGAGCGGAGCGCGCTTGATCAGAGCCTCCGAGCAGGTCAGCCCGCCGGCCTTCCCCACCACCGCGTCGCAGGCCTCGAGCAGCACGTCCACCTCCTGGCTGAAGCCCAGGGTGCGGATGCGGCCGGTGCGGCCCGCGGGCAGATGGTCGATCTCATCGCGCAACTTCGCGTTGGTGCCGCACACCACCAGCACCTGCGTGCCCGAGGCGAGCCCGGTGAGGCGCTCGGCCAGCTCGCCCAGCGGCCCCACGCCGCTGCCACCGCCCATCACCAGCACCAGCGGCCGCTCCAGGTCGAGCCCGAAATGCGCGCGCGCCGCCTCGCGGCCGATCCGACGCGCGAAGCGCGGGTCCACCGGGATGCCCGTCACCTCGATCCGGCCGCGCGGCACCCCGCGCCCCGCCAACTCGTCCGCCACCACATCGGCCGCGACGAAATAGCGGTCCACGTGCGGGAACACCCAGAAGGGGTGCGCCGCGAAGTCGGTGATCACGCAGTAGAGCGGTGCGCCCCGGCCGCGGCTGCGCCGCGGCGAGAGCGCCTCGACCGGCAGGAAGTGCGTGCACACGACCGCCGCCGGCTGCTCGCGCTCGACCACGCGCACCAGGCGGCGCAGGTTGAGCCGGTCGAGCGTGAGTCGCACGGGCGCGGTGCTCCGGTTCACCGGGGCCATCGCCCAGGAGTGGTAGAGCGCGCCCCAGAGCCGCGGCGCGTGCTGGGCCATGGTGTTGTACGAAGCCGCGTAGGTGCCCCGGTAGAGGCGCGAGGCGAAGACCAGCGTGTCCACCTCGCGCACGGTGGCGCACGGCTCGAGCACGGTGACCGCCGCGGCCAGCGCCTCGGCGGCGCGCTTGTGGCCGCTGCCCGCGGTGGCGTGGAGCACGGCGATACGCGGCCCCGCCAGGGCGCTCCCGCCGCCGGGCTCGGCGACCGAGCCTGCCAGCGTCTCCACCGCGACCATGCCGTGGCCGACCGGCGGGAACAGCACCTCCCCGCGCGCGGTGTCGCGCCAGCGGGTGCGCCACCAGCGCCGCTGGGCCCGGAGCCGCGCGCGCAGGCGGCGCGTGAGCGGGAGGCGCGGGACCTTCATCGGCTCAGGCGCCCTGGACCGCGTCGCGGACGTGCCGCAACGTCAGCCCCTCAGCCGTGAGGTCCATCGCCACGACGTCCACCCGCACCGGTCCTCCCTCCTCGGCCAGCAACGCCAGCGCCGCGCGCCGCAGCCGCCCGCGCTTGCGCTCGTCCACCGCCCCGGCCGCACCGCCGTAGTCCGCGCGGTTGCGCAGCTTCACCTCGATCACCACCCGCGCGCGACCCTCGCGCGCCACCAGGTCCACCTCGACGCCCGCGAGCCGCACGTTGCGCCCCGTCACCTCGAGCCCCGCGAGTTCGAGGTAGGCGGCGGCCAGCTCCTCGCCCGCGCGCCCGCGTTCCTGCGCCAGTCCCATGATGTCGCTCCGCGGGGGCGGTGCGGGGGCACGGCCGGCCCCGCGGACCGGGCCGTGCGCGTTCCCGCCGGGCCTCTCCGCGGACAGCCACCGCGCGGACGATTCTAGGTGAAGAGCGCCATGCGTTGCACGCGCACCGGCGCGAAGGAGAAGCGGTGGAGCGGGCAGGGCCCGAACTGGTCCAGGGCGGCGAGGTGCTCCGGCGTGCCGTAGCCCTTGTGGCGGGCGAAGCCATAATCGGGCCAGACACGATCCAGGCGATCCATGATGCGATCGCGGACCACCTTGGCGACGACCGAGGCCGCGGCCACCGAGAGCAGGCGCGCATCGCCCGAGATGACCGGCTGCTGGCGGCAGGCGAGTCCGGGCACGCGGTCGTTGCCGTCCACCAGCACCAGGTCGGGCGCGAGCGGCAGCCGCACGATCGCCCGGCGCATGGCCTCGAGGCTGGCCTGGCGGATGTTGAGCGCGTCGATGGTGCGCGGCCCCACCACCGCCCACGCGAACGCCCGGGCCTCCTGCAGGACCCGGGCGTAGATCGCTTCCCGCGCGGCGGGCGAGAGCTTCTTGCTGTCGTTCACCCCGTCCCAGTCGCACCGCGCATCCAGCACCACCGCGGCGGCCACGACCGGTCCGGCCAGTGGACCGCGGCCGACCTCGTCCACGCCGGCCACGGTGACGGCTTCACCGGCGAACTGCTCCTCCGCGCGGGCGAGCCGCTGCCAGGGCTCCACGCCCTAGGAGCCTGTCCGAGTAATGCTCGCGGCGAAAAACCGACTTCCACAGATGCCCCAGGATCGATGATCTCGAATGGCCCTGAGTGTTTTCATGGCAGAAATCGACCTCTTTCCG